>Ga0334722_10000211_pt1 | contig 88036 bp, 77 predicted proteins | sample C3_bottom_MG_FD_207210 | JGI IMG/M metagenome (GOLD analysis project Ga0334722, IMG submission 207210) | Sediment microbial communities from Yellowstone Lake, YNP, Wyoming, USA - C3_bottom | ecosystem: Environmental > Aquatic > Freshwater > Lake > Sediment | place: USA: Wyoming | collected...
TGATCCGCAGCTACTCGGAGCTCTGCGCGCTGCTCGCGACGCGCGGTGTGCGTTCGCAGGCCGCCCTCACCGCCCGCGAGATCGAGAGCGAGGCGCGGCGGCAGCTCGGCCTCTCCGACCGGAGCCTCCCGCCCCTCACGGTGCTCTTCGAGGAGGCGCGGTACTCCCGCCATGAGATTGGCGCCGCGCAGCGGGACGGGGCGTTGGCGGCGCTCCGCGGCGTGAAGTCGGAACTGGAGGGATCCCCACGGCCTTCGGCGTGACCCCGATGGACTGGCACCTCCTCCGGGAGGTCTCGCGCCGGAGCGACTCGTCCCCGGACGTCGAGGAGCGTCTCGCCATCAAGCGGATCGTCGCGACCTCGGCGGGCTGGGGGTACGGGATGGTGTTCATGTTCCTGGGGATTTTCTTGTTCGGCATTATGTTCTACGCGCAGTATAGCGGCGCCCTCCGGTGGGTCCTCGTCTTCCTCCTCTTCACCGCCGCGGGGACTCTCCTCCTGCGCTTCGTGAACGTTCGCGCCCGGGACCCGGCGATGCTCGTGGGGGCCACTGCCGCCGTCGACCGGCGTCCGGGCGAGGTACTCCGCTTCGCCGCGCTCCTCGAACGGTCCGCGGAGGGCCTCAAGTACTCCCAGATCGAGGCCGACGAGCGACTTCGCAAGGCGGTGCTGGACCGCGTCCGCGTGGCCCGCGGCCTGGGACGCGAGGAGATCGAGGCCGCGCGCGAAAGCCCCGCGGGCCTTCATGGATTGCTGAAGGACAAGGCTCTTGTCCTGTGGTGCCTCCGGGGGGAGCGGGACACCGCGGAGTGGCCGATGCGAGTCGGCGGGATGCCCCGGCGCCCCGCCTTCTGGGCGGAGTTCCAGGACGCGCTGCGTCGCGGGGAGGCGCTGGAGTGACGGTGACGATCGGCGTCGATGCGACGAAGCTCCTCGACGAGGTCGGGAAGGCCATCGTCGGGAAGCGCGAGGCCCTGGAGAAGGTCCTGCTCGCGGTCCTCTGCGACGGTCACGTCCTGATCGAGGACTATCCGGGACTGGCGAAGACCCTGATGGCGAAATCCTTCGCCGCAGCGCTCGGTTGCACCTTCCGCCGCATACAGTTCACTCCGGACCTCCTGCCCGCGGACATCACCGGGACGTACGTCCTCGACCGCAAGACCGGCGACTTCCAGCTGCGCCGCGGCCCCGTCTTCACGAACATCCTCCTCGCGGACGAGATCAACCGGGCGCCCCCGAAGACGCAGTCAGCGCTGCTCGAGGCGATGCAGGAGCGGCAGACGACGCTGGAGGGCGAGAGCCACCTGCTCCCGAAGCCCTTCATCGTCCTCGCCACGCAGAACCCGATCGAGTACGAGGGCACCTACCCGCTCCCGGAGGCGCAGATCGACCGCTTCCTCCTCCGCATCTCCATCGGCTACCCCACCGCTGAAGAAGAGCGGGAGATCCTGTTGCGTCGCCGCCAGCGCGGCAGCGACGACGTCGCGATCACCGCCATCTCGTCCCCCGAGGCGGTCCAGAGGATGCAGCGGGAGCTCGAGGCGGTCCACGTCGATCCGGCGATGGACGCGTACATCGTGGAGATCGTGTCGCGGACGCGCCGCCACCCGCAGGTCGAGGTCGGGGCGAGCCCGCGCGGGTCCCTCGCGCTCCTCAAGCTCGCGCGCGCGCACGCGGTCCTGCGGGGAAGGGATTACATCGTGCCCGACGACGTCAAGGGCATCGCGGTCCCGGGGCTCGCCCACCGCATCCTCCTCAAGCCCGACCCCTGGATCAAGGGCGTCCGCACGGACGCGCTCGTCGCCGAGGTCGTCGAGAAGGTCCCCGTCCCCAAGGTGGAGTGATGCGGACCCCGTCGACGACGGGCCTCGCCACCGCCGCGATCGCCCTCGTCGCGGTCTCCCTGATCACCCGCAACCCGCTCTTCGCCCTCCTGGCGTTCCCGTTCCTCACCCTCCTCGCGCTCGGGCTCCTCTCCCGCCCCCCTCCCCTCGAGGTCCAGGTCACCCGCACGCTCTCGCGCGACCGCGTGGCGGTCGGTCAGGAGATCGCCGTGGCGGTGACGGTCCGCAACCTCGGCGCCGCCGCCGGATTCCTGGAGATCCATGACCGCCTCCCGCCCACGGCCCTGGTCACCTTCGGCGCCGCCCATGTGTGGACGGCGCTCCCCGCCAAGGGCACGGCGGTGCTGCGGTACCGCTTCGTCCTCCGCGTGAAGGGGGAGGTCCGCCTGGGGCCGGTCACCCTCCGGAGCCGGGAGCCGCTCGGCCTGTCCTTCGAGGAGAAGATCGTGCATCTGGAGGAAACGCTCGTCGCCGCGCCTGTGCTGGAGGACATCCGCCGCCTCAAGGTCCTCCCGAGGCGCACGCGCATGGTCATGGGCCAGGTCCTCTCGCGCGCCGTCGGCTTCGGCACGGAGTTCTGGGGGGTGCGGGAACACCAGCCCGGCGACGACCCGCGGGCGATCAACTGGAAGGCCTACGCGCGCTTCGACAAACTGTACACGAACGAGTTCCAGGGGGAGCGGAGCGCGGACACGATCCTCGTGCTCGACGCGCGGCGCGAGGCGGACGTCGGCCCGGGGACGGCGTCGACGGTGGAGCTCGGGGTGCGCGCGGCGGCAAGCTTGGCGGCCCGGATCCTCCATGGCCAGAACCGCGTCGGTCTCGTCGTGCAGCGCGACATCGTCGACTGGGTCTACCCCGGCTACGGGCGGAAGCAGCTGTACCGGATCGTCGACCACCTCGTCAACGTCCGGGCGGCGGGGGAGTTCCCGTTCGAGCACGTGATCTGGGTGCTCGCGCGCTTCTTCCCGAGGAACTGCCAGATCATCGTGATCTCGCCGATGGCGGACGCGCGGGCGACGGAGACGGTCGTCACGTTGGCGGCGTACGGGTTCGATGTCCTCGTCATCTCGCCGTCGCCGCTCGAGGTGGAGAGGGCGATGTACCGCGACGACCCTCATGTGGACGTGGCGTACCGGGTGCTGCGCCTGGAGCGGGACTCCGTCCTCGCGGACCTTCGGCAGTTCGCGCCCGTGGTGGAATGGGACGGCGTGCGGCCGTTGGCGGCGGCGCTGAAGGGGGTGCGGGCGTACCCGAGGCGGCGGTGATCCGGGGGCTGCGCCTCTCCCTGCGGTCGCTTCTCCTGGTCCTCGGGGGGTGGGCCGTCCTCGATGTGCCCAGCCTCTCGGCGCCGGGGCTGCGCGCCGCGTTCGTGGGGATGTTCCTCGCGGCGGTGATAGCGGGGTCGTGGGCGATCGGCCAGCGGCATCGCGAGGCCGCGAATCTGGCGGTGATCCTTCTCGCCCCGTACCTCGTCGTCGGCGCCTACGGGGCCGGCCGGGAGTTCTGGCTCCTCCTGTTGTACGTCGTTCTCCTGGTGCTCTTCGCCCTGCTCCATCAGCTGTATTCGTTCGCCTCGACCCTGCCGCGGGCGCTGGAGGCCGAGGGGTCTGAAGGGGCGGTCACCCGCGCGGTGCTCCGGGTCGTCGGGGTCTCCGGCCTGGCCTTCGGGGCGTCGCTCGCGTTCACGAACGTCGCCGCGGTGACCTTCGCGGGAACGAATGACATCCTCTCGGGGATGGTGTTCGCCTTGGGGCTGCTGGCGGTGATCCTGCTCCTGGCGACGGTGGGCCGTCGGCGGCGACGGAAGGGTCACGACGGCGGAGTGGCCGGCGGCGTCGCCGCCGAGGGGGACGAGGACGCCTCGGCGCCCTGGACCGCGCGGCAATAGGGACAGAAGCGCGCCTCGACCGGGATTGGCCGCTGGCAGTTCGCGCAGGTCTTCGGGGCGCCGCTCGGTCCGGCCGGCGTGGGTTGCGTCACGGGGGGCACGTAGCGCGGGGCCTGGTATCCGTAGGCCGGGTAGGACCCGTACGCGGGTTGCTGCTGATACCCATAGGATTGTTGGGGATACCCGTACGTGGGCTGCTGGTACCCGTAGGACGGATAGCTGTAGGAGGGCTGGGAGTAGCTCGGATACGCGGAGTACTGCGGAGGATAGGAGCCGCCATACGCATAGGCCTGTTGGGCCACCGGCGCCTTCTTCACCTCGGGCTTCGCGAGGATCGAGCGGTAGTACCAGGAGACGAGGAACCCCACGATCATGAGGAGGAAGGCGAGGAGGATCCCGAGCCAGCCCCACGTGACTGCGTAGCCCGCGATGCTCAGGCCGGTCATCACGACGACGAGAGTGATGAGGAAGACCATGCCGAGAAGCAGCATCGCGTTCCCGACGGTGTAAAGGAAGATGTCTTGGCGGGGAGCTCCCGCCGGAAGGGCCGGCTTGGCCGGTTCCGCCGGCGCGGTCGGCGGTGTCGATGAAGGGAGTTGGGGTGAAGCCGCCGCCATCAGGAGGGGGCCAGGATTCCGCGGCCTATAAGACAGTTTGCCCGGACTTCCGCCGACGTCGCCGCCACAGGAGCAGCGCGAGGATGAGGGTGACGACGACAAGGAGCACGATGGCCACGGAAACGATGGGGAACGGTGCCGCCGGAGGCATGGGAATCTCCACGGACCGGCCAGGCGTCCGGACCGAATTTCCAGCGAGGTCGGTGGCGGTGACGCGATACCGAACGAGGGCACCGGGGGGCAGTCCCTCGAGGACGGCATAGTACCCCCCGCCGTCCTTGCTCATGTTCAAGGATTCCCAGACGTGCCCATCGAGAGAGTACTCGAGAACGACGGGACCGGGATTCGGTTCCAAGAGCGTGGCCGTGACCGTCACCACCCCCGAGGGCGAGACGGAGGCGCCAACAGAGGAGACCGGCGCGTTCCCGTCGAAGATGAATGCCAAGGAGGACGAGGCGTTGTTACCCGCCAAGTCAATGGCGGTGATCTCTAGGATGATGGGGCCATCGAGAAGCCCGATCGTTGGAATGGTGGCGATAGCCATGATGTAAACCGGCGTTCCTCTCCAGGCGTAGGTGGCACTTGCGAAGTGGATCTCCTGAATCGCGATGGAGATCGGCGTGCCGGGCCGCCTTACTCCGCCCGCAGGATCCGCGGTGATGCGGGGAGGGGTGTCGTCGATGGAGACGATGTACGTTCGTTCCCCCGTGTTCCCCGCCAGGTCGATCGCCGTGAGGGTGACCGCGTGGTCCCCTTCGGGCCACCCCGTGAGGTCGAGCGTGAAGGGCGCGGTCAAGACGCCGCCGGGAACGTCCGTGGCGGTGAAGGACACTGAACCGAGGTTCGGGTCGATGACGGTCACGTCCAACGAACTCCCGCTCTGGAGGATCTGGTGATCCCCGCCTTCCAGGCTGATGACCGGCGGCGTCGAGTCGATGACAACGGAGACCGAAGCGCTCGCGGTGTTCCCCGCCGCGTCGGTCGCGTAGACCCAGACGGTGGCGGGCCCTTCATACCACCCCGTGGTGGAGAGATTGTATGGGGCCGCCAGCGGAGAGAACGGTCCGAAGGCGTTCGAAGTGACCGCCGCGAGATGCAGGTCGGTCACTGTGAAATCGAGAACCAGCCCCGCGGGAGCATACGGGGGAGGCGCGACGGCGGTGACCACCGGGGGTGTCGAGTCGATCGTGAAGGGGAACGTAGCCGTGGAGAGATGGCCCGCAGCATCACGGGCGGCGACGGCGATGGTCACGTCCCCATCGGGCCACCCGGTCGTGTCGATCGAGATTGGCGGTGACGCAGTCGTGGGACCGCTCCCCGTGTCCACCGTGACGGTGTCGAGATTGGGGTCCGTGACCGAGATGGCGATCGGGGTCCCCGCCGTCAGGATTGCCCCGCTGGCGGGAGACTGCAGCGTGATCAGCGGGAAGTCCGAGTCCACCGTGAACAACGCCGGGAGCGTCCCCACATTCGCCACAGCATCCGTGGCGGTGATCGTCAAGGCATGCACCCCATCCGCCCAGGTCGTCGTATCGAGGTCGTAGGGAGCGGGGAGCATCACCGCGGGACCTCCTTCGCCCCAGGTGACCGTGGAGAGATGCGCGTCGCTGGCGGTGAAGTCCAACAGCGTCCCCGGGGGGATCACGGACCCAGCAGCCGGAGAGATCAGGCCCACCGCCGGCGGTGTTCCGTCGACATCGAATCCGAAGACGTACGTGGCGGTGTTTCCCCGCGCGTCCGTCGCGTTGATCGAGAGCGTGCGCAGGCCTTCCGCCCACCCGGTCGTTCCCAGTACGAGGCCGACCATCGGGAGCCACGCGCCCCCGTCGACGCTCCACTTCAACGTGTAGGACAGCGACTCCTGGACGGCGAAGGTGAGGTAATCGCCCGGCCGGATCAGGCTGTTGTTCCCCGGAGTTACCAGAGTGACAATTGGCGGCGTCGTGTCGCCGACAACGGTGAGGTGCATGACCGGCGAGTACCACCACTTCCTCCCGAGGAGGGTCTGCACACCGCCATCCAAGGTCGAGGTGATCGTCTCGTTCCACCCCTCCCAGTTCCGCTGCTTGATCAGCCGGAGGTAGGTGTCCGTCCCGCCGTACGCAGGATCGTTCAGCGTTTCGTTGTAGCGCTGGTCCACCATCGCCCGCACGACGAAGTAGTACTCCCCAGGCGCTAGGGTCACCGTGTCCTGCCAGGTGTAGCCGCCAAGGTCCCCGTCGAGCGCGCCGTCCCACCCCGTGCCGCCGACGTAGTCCCCGAGGAAGTTCGTCCGCTCCGGCTCGGCGGTGAGAAAGTTGTTCACGGGGTCCGGGTCGGTGCCCCAGAGGAGCTGCACGCGGTCCGCGACGAGCGAGCCGTTCACGTTCCACGCGAGCGGCACCGTGCCCTCCTGGACGACCGAGTCGGGCAGCGCCCCGCTCGGGTTCCAGGCGACGTACGGCTCGGCGACGTCGATCACGGAGAGGTACATGCGCCGCGTGTCGGTCCCCCAACCGGGGACGTTGTCCCCGCCGTAGGTGTTCGACGGCGGCGTCTTCTGCGTGGAGAGTTCCGGCGTGAGCCAGAACACGCCCGACCCGCGGTAGGGGCCGTACGTCACGAAGGGATCCTCCAGGACGTTCAGGGCGTCGTCGCTCCCGTAGCCCCAGTCGAGGTACGTGCCCTGCGCGACGTACCCCACGATCCCCTCCGGCGGGCCGACGTTCGCGGCGCCGAGGTCCCCGCCGAAGTCGCCCATGAAGTCGCCCGTCCGATGCGAGAAGACATCGTAGAACTCGAAATCGGGAGGGACGCGGCCCCACGCGCGGCCGGTGACGGGCGAGTTGGCGGTGACGCCCGCCCGTGTCGAGCCCCAGGGGTACAGCATCGCGCGTATGCCGCCGTGGACGTCCATGCCCGTGAGGGCCTGGTGGTCCTCGAGGAAGGCGACCGCGGTCTGCCCCTGCACGCTGGTGAAGACGTCCGGCCACCCGGATCCGCCCTCGGGGCCGTCGTGGTCCGTCTCCCGGTTCAGGTCGCGACCCGAGGCGTCGCCGCGGCGGTTGCGGTCCCAGCCGTCGGGGTTGTGGGAGACGCCGAAGTACACCTCGCGATGGTCCAGGAGGTAGTTCAACCACGGGTCCCACGCGCTTTCGTAGTCCGTCGTCAGTGCGTAGCGCAGCCACCAGTGGACGAACCAGTACGCGCCGATGGGGCCGGTGACCTCGTCGCCGTGCGGGTTGCCCGTGAAGTAGACCTCGGGGCGGTCCAGCGGGAGCGAGTGGTTGGTGACGAGGACGTACCAGAGGTCGTACGCGGGATGCGCGGAGGAGGAGGGGACCTGGCCCTTGCCGTAGAACGTGTTCGCCTGGAACATCGACACGTAGTTCGGGTACGCGGCGGCGAGGGATTGCCACCACGATACAAGCTCATCATAGTCGGCGGGGGCGCGGTACGTGATCGGCGTGCCGAGCGGGTGGGGTGGGGCCGGGGCGGAGAGTGGGGGCGGTGCCGGCTGCGCTTCAGGCGCGATGGTCGACCGACTCCCCGTTGATGGCGGGACGAGGACGATCAGCAGCGCAACGATGACGGCGGCCAGGAGTCCCCTCAGGGTCACACCGGGGGAAGGAGAACCGGCCGAGCATTAAACCTTGATGGGGGTACGTTCGAACGGTCCGCCGCGGAAGAGACCTCAATCAACCGAGAAAGGCGCGGACCGTGACAATCGCCCCGAAGACGAGAAGGAGGCCGCCGAGGACCCGGGAGACCGGATAGCGCGGCGGCGATACCTTCTCCGCGAAGATCATGATCGACACGAGCCCCATCCAAGGGAGGCTCATCGCGCCGACGACGAAGAGGACGAGCATCAGGAGCCAGCAGCACCCGAGGCAGTAGACGGAGTGGCGCAGGCCCATGCGGATGGCGCCGACTCTCCCGGACCGCCAATGCTGCATCACGAAGCCCATCGGGGACTGGCAGTGGGAGAGGCAGACCGCCTTCGACCGCGTCAACTGGTACGCGCCGGCGGCGAGCAGCACGGCGGCGGGAACGTAGACGAGCCTCCCCTCGAAGGCCCCGAACAGGCCGAGGGTCATCAGGGTCAGGAGGGCCATCATGGCGAAGACGCCCCACACGAGGAAGTACGGCGCGACGAAGAGCGCGGTGGCGGGGAGGTCCGCCGGCTTCACGGGGCGCCCGCCTTCCATCTTGGTGATGCCGCGGAACGCGAGGATCATCGGCAGCGCAGAGGGCAGCATCATCGCGACCATCATGACGACCATAAGGGCGAGGAACACCGCCAGGGACGTGGGGTTCGTCGGGGTCATCCTCGGGTCGGTGAACATCATCGAGAAGTCGCTCGTCGCCCAGGTCACGTACCAGGACACCGCCACGACGACCGTCACCATTACCGCCACGGGAGCGGTCAGCCTCCGCAACGGTTCCCGAGACTCGTGCGCGGAGTGCGCCACGAGGACCCCAAAGAGGGGACCGGCTATCAAGATGCGCCGGCGACCGCCCGGCCAAACCTATATACCGTCCCTTTCTTCTGGACCGCGCGAGCCCCGGTGGTCTAGCGGTTATGATCTCGGTCTGTCGAGCCGAGTGCTCGGGTTCGAATCCCGACCGGGGCGCTTCCGCCTCAGGTTCATACAGGGGCCAGCCCTCCCGGAACCGGTGTCCTGATGCCGACGTCTTGGACCTTCGAGAGCGAGTACATCCAGAGCTGCAACTGCGACTACGGCTGCCCGTGCAACTTCAATGGCCTCCCGACGCACGGCGGCTGCGAGGCGCTCCTCGGGTACCACCTCACGAAGGGGAATTTCGGGGAAACGCCCCTGGCCGGCGTGAAGTTCGCGATGGGACTGTGGTGGCCGAAGGCCATCCACGAAGGGAACGGCACCTCCCGCCTCTACATCGATCCCTCGGCCTCGGCCGCGCAGAAGGCCGCCATCCAGGCGATCGCCTCCGGGAAGCACGGGGGCGCGGTGTTCGAGATCTTCCCGAAGACGTTCAGCAAGGTCTTCCCGACGCGGTCTGTCAAGATCGACTGGCATTGGGGCGGGTACGACGCGCGCTTCCACGTCGATGGCATCGGCGAGGTGCGCTCCTCGCACATCAAGAACCCCGTGACTGGCGAGAAGTTCGAGGGGCAGATCGTCCTCCCCGGCGGCATCAACTGGCGGAGGGCCGAGGTGACCTCGGTGGACTGGTCCCTCCAGGACGCGGAGGCGGGCTGGGCGATGAAGTACACCAACCGCGCCGGTTTCGTCACGACGCTCCGCTTCACCGAGAAGGGTCCGGTCTGATCCGAAAGCGGATCGGCCGCCGCCTGTGTTCCTGGCGGTGATTGTCCCTAGCGGGCGCGGAGTTCCACGTTCCGGTTATCATGGGAGGGAAACAGACGGGAAGCATTACCCCCGTCACGGCCCGTGGGGAAGGACCATGCTCGCCCGAAGAGCCGTGCTGTCCGCCCCCCTCCTGATGCTCCTCCTGGCGGCCTTCGCTGTAGCCTCGGGTCCGCAGCCCGACTCATCGGGGCCCTTCCTCTACATCGCGACGAATGGCGACGATGCGAACGCCTGCACCCTGGCGGCCCCCTGCGCGACCCTCCCGCACGCCGCCTCCCTCGCGACCCCCGGGACGACCGTGTTCGTCCGAGGAGGGACGTACTCCATCGGCGCGTCGCAGACGATCACCGCCATCGGGACCGCCCCCGCCCCGATCACCATCCGCGCCTACCAGCTCGAGGTCCCCCTCTTCGACGCGTCCGCGGCGCCGCTCGGGATGTACGAGTCCGCGGTGAAGGTCCTGCAGTCGGAGTATGTCACCGTGCACGGCCTCTCCGTGTGCTGCTCGAGCGGTCGCGGCCTCACCGTGTCCGAGTCCTCGCACGTCACGCTGTCTTCGAACCACGTGACCGAGACCTGGGACCGCGCCATCGGCGGCGCCGGCGACAACATCACCATCCGGAACAACGTGGTCGACCGCGTCATCCTGAGCAACCAGGCGCGCACGTCCTCGGGCGGATGGTCGGCGGCGATCGCCTCCTGGGCGTTGTGGGATCTGACGCCCAGCCGCGACTGGGTCGTCGAGGGGAACGAGGTCAGCCGGGCCTACGGGGAGTGCTTCCTCGCCGCGCAACTCATCGGGTTCACGTATCGCTTCAACCATGCTAACGGCTGCTACTCCGTCGACATGTACGTGGACCGGGCGAGCGACGGTGTGATCTACGGGAATACATTCGAGGCGACGATCCCCGGGTTCGAGCGGCTCGACACCGGGCGGAACGCGCACGGGATCCTGTTCGCCTCGGAGTCGGGGGACAACCCGATCAGCCCTTCCAACATCGAGGTGTCCTCGAACGTGATCGGGCCGGACGTGACGCACGGGGTGTCCTGGTGGACCGACCCGGAGAACACTGGGTCGAGCAACACCTATCATGACCTGACCGTCACGAGGAACCGGATCATCGGCACCTGGTCGGCCCCTGTGAGTTTCGAGGCCGTGGGCTCGGGCGCGCCCTCTCCCTGCTGCAACGTCCTCTCGAACAACGTGCTCTCCGGTAATCCCGACTTCGCGGAACCGGCGGCATGGACGGTCTCGGGGAATGTCCAGTGGCGCTCACAGCCTCGCACCCCGCCGACGTTCGGGACCCGGGGGGCCGGCGCCCCTTGGTCATACCTCCTCGCCGAAACGACCGGAGTAGAGTTCCGAGCTTCGCGCCCGTTGGATTGACTTGATTCCTGCATTGGAATCCTCGGTGGCACGGTTTCTCAATCCCTGCGGGGCAATCCCGGTCCCGGATCCTGCCGCCACGACGCCCGGCGTGTTGGACAGGTGCCGCCCCAGGGGCGTTAGCTTTATGGCAATCCTCTCGTTCCGTCCCGCGGAGAGGCCGAGATGCGCTTCTGGATTGTAGAGGTGTTGCTCATGGTGGCTCTCATCGCAGTGGTACCGGCGAGGGGAGAGGAGTACGTCGTGACGGGGGCGACCTACTCTAATGACGGCGAGCTCAGCGCCGCAAACACTGCCGACGAGTATGAGATCACTCGACCGATCGGGAAGCAAATTGTCTATACAATCAACGTCACCTCTTCAGAGCCGAGTTGTGCCATGCTGTTCTTAGTCATCGGCCACAGTGCCCATCCCGGTTCCCTGTATATCGTTCCCCAGTCTCAGGAGACCTGCGCGCGGACCTACACGAACACCTATGCAGGGGGAAACGGGAACAACACGATCTTGATCTCCACCGACTTCGTCGGGAACGTGTCCTACAGCCTAGACGTCCGGATGGGGGATGTGCCGCCTCCTCCCGGAGGCCCCGGTAACGGGCCCGACCTCGTGCTCGGTGGTGCCCTTTGCGGCCTCGTGATCGCCGCCCTCCTGGTCCTCGTCGTCCTCCTTCGGCGCAGGAAGAAGTCGCCTGAAGGACCTCCCCCCCAGCCACCTACGGATCCTGGCCTGGCCTCCCCGCCGTTGGTGCCTTGGTCGCCGCCACCGAGCTCCGGTCCACCGCCCCAGTAGCGAATACGCCCGAACGCACGTTAGGCGTCGCCGAATCCCTTGAGGCAGTGGTCAGGGCCTGCCCCGACCTCGTACCGAGCTCAGGCGCCCAATGCGGTCGACACGATCTTGTTCTGGGCCGCCCGGAGCTGCTTGCTCACCGCGGCCTTCGACACGCCCGCGATTCCCGCCAATCGGGACAGGTCCGTGCGTGCCGGAGAGTCGAAGTAACCGAGACGGTGCGCGAGCTGCAGGAGGTCGCGCTGCCGCGCGGTGAGGAGACCCAGCGCCCCTGGAGTACCCGACACGCGCTTCGCGCGCTCGACCTGGTACCCCACGTCCAGGATCTGGAGAAGGTCGCGCACGCGGGCGATTTGGGGCTCGGTGGCGTAGAAGGAAGCGCGGGCACGGTCCTCCGAGATGATCGACGGCTGCGCGGGGAGCAGGTCTGCGCCGAGGCGGCGCGCCATCTCCCCCATGCCCTCCGTCATCGAGACGCGGAGGAGCACCGTGTACTCCTTCGCCTCTGCATCGATGTCGAGGAGCTCGAAGTGCTTGAGACCGTAGCGCTCCCGGAGCTCCGCGCCCTGCTCGTCGATCTCGGCCTCGGTGGGTCCCTCGCCCTTGCGCTTGATCCGGACGAGGAGCGTCAGGTCCTCCCCGCCGAGATGGAAGGCCTGCAGGACCTCGAGGGAGGCGTTGTGCTCGAAGAACCGCGGGGGGAACAACCCCAGTTCGAGGATCCGGGAGGTCGGCAGGGATATCGTGACGAGCTTCATGCTGGTCCTGGTTGACTGGTAAACCCGCGCTCCCATATAAGGCGTCAGTCTGGGTGGGGACATGACGAGCTACACTCCCAGCAAGGACGAGGATCCCGCGAGCGTGATCACCTGCGACATGACCGGACTGGTGAACCAGTACGCCGGCGGCGCGCAGAAGATCTTCCAGTACTCCCCGCACGAGGTCGTGGGGAAGATGTCCGTGGCCCAGTTCCACCCAGCGGAGAACGTCCCGACCCTCGTGCCGCGCCTGCTGAAGACCGCGGTCGACACGGGGAAGTTCCAGGAGGAGGTCACCCTGGTGAAGAAGGACGGGACGCGGTTCAAGGCGATCCTCACCGTGCGCCCGATGCTGCGCGAGGGGAAGCAGGTCGGCTTCATGGGCTACACGCGGCCCCTCTAGGGGAGCCCTTGGCCGCCCCCACCGCCACCGCCACGGCGCAGCCGACGAAAGGGCAGCTCTGGCTGCGCTCGCTCCGCGCCCCGTTCCTCACGGCGTCCATCATCCCGGTGGTGCTCGGCCTCGTTCTCGCCTATCAGGCGTTGCGCGTCTTCGACCCGGTCCTCGGCATCCTCACCGTGGCCGGCGTCGTCCTCTTCCATCTCGCGACGAACACGTTGAACGACGCCTTCGACTTCCGCAGCGGGAACGATCTGGCGGTGAAGCACCAGAACCCGTTCGCCGGCGGGAGCCGCGTGCTGACCACCGGGCGGATCAGCGTCAAGTCGCACCTCGCGATGGCCCTGTCGTTCTTCATCGCCGGCGTGGGGGTCGGCCTAGTCCTCTTCCTGCTCCTCGGCGGGTTCGGAACGGCCTCCGGACTGGGTGTGCTGGTCATCGGCATCGTCGGCGCCGGTTCCGTCCTGTTCTACGTCGGCCCGCCAATCCGCTTCGGACACCGTGGCGTCGGGGAGCTACTCACCGGTCTGGGCTTCGGGCCGCTCGTGGTGATCGGCGCCTTCCTGGTGCAGACGGGGACCTGGAACCCGGGCGTCGTCCTCCTCTCCATCTCCATGGGCCTGCTCGTCTGCGCTATCCTCTGGATCAACGAGTTCCCGGACATCGACGCGGACACCTCCGTGGGGAAGCGCACGCTCGTGGCCCGGATCGGGCCGGAGCGCGCCCTGGCGGTGTATCAGGAGATGATTGTCACCGCGTTCGTCCTCCCCGTGCTGGCGCTGGTGCTCCGGTACCTCTTCCCGGCTCTCGCGGGGGGCGTGCCCCCGGTCACCGCCGTCCTCCCGCTCCTCTCTGCCCCGTTGGCGGTGAAGGCGATCCGCCATGCGAAGGCGAACTACCGCGACCCCATGGCCCTCATCCCCGCCAACGCAGGGACGATCGGGCTGACGATGGTGTTCGGGGTCCTCCTGATCGTCGGGGTCGTCCTCGGGTTGTGGGTCCAGCTCTGAAGCGCGAGCCAGTCAACGCCGCCTTTCCGGGGTCTCGCCGGCCCCGAGGGCGTCCCGGGTCTCCTTGTAGAGAGGCGTTCCGACGTAGAACCCCGAGCGGACGAGGTCCTCCAGGATCCTCATGGCTCGTTCTGGGTGGAGGTGGCCTGATTCCGCGGCCTCCACGAGCAGGCCTAGAAGTCCCACGAACTCGCGGCCCTCCGCCGCCGCTGCCGTACGAGCGGGGCGCTCGTCCAGCACGAGTCGGTCGTTCTTCGGCGTCTGGAAGAGGGACGCTTCGCCTCGGTCGAGCCCCAGCGCCATCCAGGGTTTGCGGCTTCCCGAGACGGAACGGACCTCGATCCAGTCACCTCTCGCTTCTCGAAGGGTCCGGGATTCCCGCCCCCCGAAGACCTCCTTGGCAACTTCTCGAGTCAGAGAAACCCTCCCCAGGAGATCGTGCAGGAGCCTGACCTCCCCGATGGCGTCCAGGGCGATCACCGTGGACGCGTCGACCCAGGTGCGCATGACGCCCTATCCCTTCCTCCACCGGCGGACGCGCTCGACGTCCTGGCGGAGCTCTTCGGGGGAGTATCGGAAGAACGGAATGCCGCGGGCACGCGCGACCTCCGCCATCTCCTGGATTGACACCCTCGCGTGCTCCGCGGCACGGCACAGGGAGAACTCCTCGTTCAAGTATCGGCCGAGGGCCTGTTCCAGGCGGATCCGCCGCATCCCCTCGTCGAGCGCCTTCCGTGCCGCTTCGGATCGGGTGAGTCGAAGGTCGCCCGCGAGCTCGTCGATCTGGTCGATCTCCTCCTCCTCCAGCCGGACCTGCAGGTTGGGCATATGACGTTGTAATGAACCGCCATGAGATATATCTTCCGGTCTCATGCAGACGCTCGCCGAGGCACCGTGCTTACGGGGTGGGTCGGGGAGGCAGCCGTTCCTTGATCCCCGTGGCCAGGTTTCCCCGCTCCAGCTCCACCTGCTCCCCCGTCCCCATGTCCTTGAGGCTCACCTTCCCGCCGGCGAGCTCCTTCTCCCCGAGGATCACCGCCAAACGCGCCCCGACCGCATTCGCGAAGTCGAGGTTCTTCGACGGGCCGCGCCCGATGAGGTCCGTGTCGACTCGGAACCCTGCGGTGCGCAGTTCCAGGACGATCTCCATCGCGGCGGCCCGACTCGGCGCGCCCACAGGAATGACGTAGACGTCCAGGACGGGAGGAGCCATCGACACTTCCTCGGCCTCGGCCGCGAGGATCACCCGGTCCATCCCGATCGCGAACCCGGTCGAGGCCACCGGTTCCCCGCCGAGGAGTTCCGCGAGAGTGTACCCGCCGCCACCGCCGACCTGCTTCTCCGCCCCGAGGTTCGGCGAGTCGATCTCGAAGACCATGCCCGTGTAGTAGTCGAGGCCACGGACCACGCCGAGGTCGAACGTGACCGCGTCGGCGAGGCCGTAGAGGGCGAGCCGATCCCGGAGCCGAGTCAGATAGTCCACAACCGGTTTCGCCTCACCGCCAAGGAGTGTTCCTGCCTCGTCGAGGACCTCAAGCCCCCCTTTCAGGCCGACGACCGTCCTCAGCGTCTCCTCGTGATGGGACAGCCCGGCCGCCGCGAGTTCCGCCTTCAGCTTCTCGAAGTCCTTCTTGTCGAGGGCGTGGAGTATCGCCGCCTGGCGGTCCCCCGCCTCCTTCAGGAACGACCGCAGCATCCCGATGTGGCCTACGCGCGCTTCGGTCTCCTTCAGTCCGACTTGACGAAGGGCGGTCAGGGAGAGGGCGAGCAGCTCCGCGTCCGCCTCCAGGGAGGATGCCCCGAGGATCTCCGCGTTGAACTGGAAGAACTCCCGGTACCGGCCCTTCTGCGGCTCCTCGTACCGGAACGCGTTCCCGACGCAGAACAGCTTCAGCGGTTTCGGGAGGGAGCGCAGCTCGCTGAGGTAGAAGCGGATGACGCTGGCGGTGAACTCCGGGCGCAGCGCAACGTCCCTCCCGCCTTTGTCCTTGAAGGCGTAGAGCTCCTCCACGACGCCGGGCCCGGATTTGGCGGTGAAGAGCTCGAGGTTCTCCACCGTGGGGACCATGATCTCGCGGAACCCAAAGCTCGCCGCGGTCGCCCGGAGGACGCCCTCGACATGGCGGTGCTTCGCCGTGGCGGCGGGGTCGAAGTCCCGCGTGCCGCGGGGGCGCTCAATCATCGGCGCGCGGATGCGTGAGGGCCGTAATAAGGCTCTTTGTCGGCGATGGGCCTTCGACATGCCCCGGTCGGCGGGTCCGCACCACGAGAATCGTCACGTTGTCCATCGTCCACCGCTCGTTGAGCGCCTCGTGGAGGAGGCGGTCCGCCGCCTGGTCCGCGGTGACGAGGCCGTCCAGCAGGTCCGGGAGCTCCGTGCGCTCCACGACGTCCCACAGGCCGTCGCAGGCGGCGATGAGGAAATCGGACGGGGCGAGGCGGGTCGAGACCGCAGGCGCGCTGATGACGCCGACCTCCTGGAACGCGTGGTCGCCGAGCGTCCGCGTCGGCATGAGGCCATCCCCGGTGGAGAGGCATACGTACGGACCGTCGATGATCGCCCCGGACGCGACGACCCGCTCTCGCTCCGAGATGTTCGTGAGCCGGTGGTCCTCCGTATACCGGACCGCCTCGCGGCCGGACACGCCGACGATGTGAGCGTCGCCGACGTTCACCACGATCACGCGGTCACCGTCGATGTAGAATGCCGCCGCCACCGCGCCGCCCTCCATCTCCGCGGTCGCCTCGTCGATCAATTCGAACGCGCGGCGAAGGGCCTCATCGGGACCCCGGTCGAGATGATCGCGGAAGAGCTGCGGCAGACGCTCGGCGGCGAACTGGGCGACGCCGGCCCCGTTGTGCCCGTCGAAGACGGCGCCCAAGACCCGGAGCGGCTCGGTACCCTGGACCTCGAGGACATGCGCGTCCTCCATCGTGTCGCGGCGCCCGGTGTCGGACCGGACGGCGGCGATGGCCTCGACGGCGGTTGCCGTGGGCAGTCCCTCCATGATAGGCCATAGCATTGCTGGACCATGAGGGTTTCGGCCCGACGGGAATCCGGAAGGCGCATACGCTGCTCGCCGTTCCGGCGGCCGTGCCTGGCCGCGACTACGCCGCCGTCATCGCCGCCAGCGTACTCTGGGGCACGTCGTTCCCCGCCATGGCGCTCGCCCTCGGGCAGGGACGGGACGCGATCGACCCCTTCCTCCTCACCGCCGTCCGCCTCGGCCTCGCCGCGCTCCTCTCGCTCGCGGTCCTCGCCGCCACGCGCCGCCTCCACCCCGCGCTCTTCCGCAGCCGCTGGGTGTGGATCCTGGGGGCGCTGAACGCCCTCGCGTTCGTCCTCCAGCACATCGGCGTCTCCTGGAACGGGTCGGCGGCGAAGACCGCGCTCCTCGTGAACGTGAACCTCGTCTTCGTCGCGCTCCTGGCCGTCCGGATGTTCGGGGACCGGCTCACCGCCGCGCGTTCGCTCGCGTTGGTGTTCGCCCTGTCGGGCCTGTTGGCGCTCACGACGCGCCTGGACCCCGCCTTCTTCACCCAGCAGGAGTTCCGCGGGGACGTCTTCATCCTGCTCTCGAGCCTGGCCTGGACGCCGTACATCCTCTATACCAAGGTCGCCGTCAAAGAGCACCCCCCGGTCGACCTCGCGTGCGGCCTCCTGATCGTCACCGCCATCCTGCTCCTCCCGACCCTCCTGGTGGCGGACCTCCGCACTCCGGTGCCCGCCGGCGGCTGGTGGGGGATCGCCTATCTCGGTCTTGCGGTCACCGTGCTGCCGATCCTTCTGTACACGTACACCATGAAACGCGTCTCCGCCACGACCGTGACCATCCTGACCCTGATCGAGGTCCTCCTCGGCGCGGCCCTCGGGGTCCTCCTGCTCGGCGAGGCGTTCGTGGCGGCGCAGGTCGCCGGAGCCGCGCTCCTGCTCATCGGGATCGCCCTGGCGGTGAAGGCGGAGTCGGCGGCCCGGGCGCTGGACGCCGCGGCTACTCCACCGTGACGCTCTTGGCGAGGTTCCGGGGCTTGTCGATCGAGCACCCGCGCGCCCGGGCCAGGTGGTAGGCCAAGAGCTGGAGCGTCACCGCCACGGGGAACGGGTAGAACACCTCGTCGACCTCGGGCACCCAGAGGACGTCGTCCGCGCGCTTCGTCAGCTCGCGGTCCCCCGCCGTCCCGATCGCGAGGATGGGGGCATCGCGCGCAGCGGCCTCCCCGATGTTGCTCAGGGTACGCTCGTAGAGGGCGTCGCGCACGGCGATGGCGACCACCGGCGTCTCGGCGGTGAGGAGCGCAAGCGGCCCGTGCTTCAGCTCGCCCGCCGCGTAGGCCTCGGCGTGGATATAGGAGATCTCCTTGATCTTCAGCGCGCCTTCGAGCGCCATCGGGAACTCCGAGCCGCGGCCGATCACGAACATCGTCGTGGCCTTCGCGTAGCGCTCCGCCACCTCGCGGATGAGGTCGGCGTCGCTGAGGACCGCGTGCACGGCCCGTGGCGCGCTGCGCAGGCCCTCCAGGAGGCGGCGCTCCTCCTCCGGGGCGACGGCCCCGGATTGACGCCCGAGCTGGATCGCCAGGAGGTAGAGGAGGGCGAGCTGCGTGAGGAAGGTCTTCGTGGCGGCGACGCCGATCTCGATCCCCGCACGCGTGAAGACCGAGGCGTCGACCTCCCTCGTGATCGAGGAGCCGACGACGTTCGTGACCGCGACGGTGCGGCATCCCCGCCGACGGGCCTCCCGCGCCGCCCCCAGGGTGTCCGCCGTCTCCCCGCTCTGGGACAGGAGGACCACGAGCGGCTTGTCCCCCGGGTGGGCGGAGTAGCGGTACTCCGAGGCGAGCTCGGCGGTGGCGGGGATCCGGCCGATCTTCTCCAGCAGGTACTTCCCGGCGAGGGCGGCGTGGAAGGACGTGCCCATCGCCACGAGCTTCACGGAGCGCACGCCGGCGAGCAGGCCGTTCAGCTCGGACTCCAGGGCCCTCCCCAGCAACGTCTCATGCAGCGCCTTCGGCTGCTCGTAGATCTCCTTGAGCATGAAGTGGTCGAAGCCGCCGCGCTCCGCGTCGTCGATCGTCCACGTGATGCGCTGCGGCTCGCGGAGGATCGCCTCCCCGCTCCCGTTCTCGATCCGGACCTCGTCCGGGGTGATCGTGACGACCTCGCCGTCCATGACGTACGCGACCTTCGTGGTGTGCTTCAGGAGCGCGGTGACGTCCGAGGCCACGAAGTTCTCGTCGTTCCCGAGGCCGATCACCAGGGGAGACTCGTTCCGCGCCGCCACGACCCGCCCCGGCTCGCTGCGGTGCACCGCCACGAACGCGTACGTCCCCCGGATCTCCTTCAGCGCCTCGCGCATCGCGAGGCGCAGGTCGCCCCGATAGTGTTTCTCCAGGAGATGCACCGCCGTCTCCGTGTCCGTCTCCGAGGTGAAACGGTGTCCCTCCGCCTTGAGCTGGTCCCGGAGTTGCATGAAGTTCTCGATGATCCCGTTGTGTGCGAGGGCGAGGTCCCCGGTGCAGTCGACGAACGGGTGCGCGTTCTCCTTCGACGGCCGCCCGTGCGTGGCCCACCGCGTGTGCGCGAGCCCCGTGACGCCGCGGCTCCGGGGCATCCCCGGCTCGAGCGCGGCGATGAAGCCCTTGTCCTTGTGCAGCACGACGCCGCCGTCGTCGATCACCGCCACGCCCGCGCTGTCGTAGCCGCGGTACTCTAGGCGCCTGAGAGAATCCAGGAGGAGCGGGAGGGCCTCGCGGTGCCCGGCGTACCCCACGATCCCACACATCCTACATCACCGTGGTCCCGCTCGGGACCTTCCCGCGCACGCGGGCGCCTGCGCGGACCTGGCATCGCGTGCCCAGGGTCGTGCCCGGCTCGACGACGACGCCCGGCCCGATCTCCGCGTCCTCCCCCAGCATCCCGCCGATGGCGGCGAGCCGGTGCCACTCGCCCTCCATCTCGACGTCCGCCTTCCCGGAGGCGGCGTTTAGCCCGGCGGCGGCCTTCACGCCCTCGCCGACGACGCAGTTCTGGAGGAGCGAGTGGTGTCCGAGGACGACGCTGTCCATGAGGAGCGAGTTCTCGACGACCGTGAACGCCCCGAGGCGTACGTCCGCGCCGAGGCTCGTCGACGGCAGGAGCACGGCATTGGGGCCGATGTCGCAGCCCTCGCCAATCGCCACCGGGCCCTGGATGTAGGTCCCCGCGCGGAGTGTCGAGCCGTCCCCGATGGAGACCTTCCCGCGGATCGTCACGCCCTTCTCGATGGTCCCCGCCTTCCCCTCATGCAGGCCGACGAGCGCGGACGCGTTGGCGGTGAGGAGGTCCCAGGGATGCGCGGCGTCGATCCACGTGCCCGAGGCGAACACGGCGTGGACGGGCTCGCGGAGCAGGAGGTCCTCGAGGACGTCGGTGAGGTCATGCCGGCCCCGCTGGATCGAGGCCGCCAGGGCGTCGAAGATCGACTGGGGGAACGTGTAGATCCCCGTGCTCACGAGGTTCCCGGAGGCCTGCCGCGGCTTCTCGACGAGGCGCTGGAGCTTCCCGTCGCGGACCTCGACGACGCCGTACTTGCCGGGGGTGTCGCTCTCGGAGATCAGCAGGGAGGTCCCGGAGGCCTGCCCGAGGAAGCCGGTGAGGAGGGCCGCGTCGATGAGGTTGTCGCCAGGGAGGACGAGCATACCGCCGACCACCTTGCCCTGCGCGGACGCGAGGGCGTGCGCGGTCCCGAGCTGCTTGCCCTGCGTGACGTACTCGACGCGCGCGTCGAACGCGCCGCCGTCCTCGAAGTGGTTCATGATGCGCTCGCGGCGGTAGCCGACGACGACGAGGATGTCGCGGATGCCCGCGCCGACGCAGGCCTCGATGACGTGCTCGAGGATCGGGCGGTTCCCGATGGGGATCATCACCTTCGGCTCGGAGGCGGTGAACGGCCCCATCCGGGCGCCCTCCCCCGCGGCGAGGATGACCGCCTTCATGACAATCGCCTCGGAGTCCAAGGGCGCGAGAAATACGTTCTCGGCTCGTTCTCGCCCGGGATAACGGGGCGCGTCGAAGTCATGGACTGCGGAGACGACGGGGGGATTATAAACTGTTCTATAACTCATCCCAGGCCGTTATGAAGAATTATATAGTGGGTGGCCCATGGTCCCGGGTATGGCCTCGTGGCTCCTCCAGGAAACCAAGGAGAAGCGCGTGACGCGTGAGGCGCTCCTCCTGGACACGCCCTCGGATCTCGCCGCTCTGGCCCATCCCCTCGCGTGGCGGATCGTCCAGGAGGTCGCGAAGTCCCCGGACTACGTCTCCCGCCTGGCGAGGCGCCTCAAGGTGCACGAGCAGACGGTCTACTACCACGTGAACCGCCTTCGCAAGGCCGGCGTGCTCCGCGTCGCGTCGACCGAGCGGGTGAAGGGGTCGCAGTCCGCGTCCCTCGTCCCCTGCGCCGAGGCGTTCGCGGTGGCGCTGGCGGGAAGGGGGACGACGTCGATGGCACCGTCCGCCCCGGAGGAACTCCGCCGGTTCTTCGCGGACTTCTCGCGCGACGGCGCCTTGGACGCGTGGATCGTCATGGGCGCGCCGACGCCGCACGGCCCCTTTCTCACCGCCGCCCGGGACGGTCCGTACGCGGTGCAGCTGGGCCTGACCCTCGGCTCCTTCCTTGCTCCCCGCGGCGGGATGCAGATGCTCCTGGACACGGACGCCCGCGGCGCCCGCATGCGGGAGAACCTCATCGTGATCGGCGGGCCGGTCGCGAACATCGTCACGCAAGAGCTCAACCCCCATCTCCCGGTCCGGTTCGACTGGCAGCAGTCCTGGCGATTGCGCTCCGGGGACCGCGGCCCCTCCTACGTCGAGGAGGAGGTGGGCCTCGTCGCCAAGATTCGGAACCCGGCGGACCCCGACCGCTGGGTGCTCGTCCTGGCCGGCGTGCACACCGCCGGGACCGTGGCGGCGATCCTGGCGGTGACGGAGCGCTCGCGCGACCTTCTCCGAGGCCACCAGGGCGGGGCGTTCACCGCCGTGGTGCGCGGTCTCGACCGGGACGGGGATGGGCGGATCGACGATGTGGCGGTCATCGAGTCCAGGAACGAGTGACGGAAAGAAAGAGGGGGAGACGGGCTACGGCCCGTTCTCCCGGTGCATCCAGATCACGAGGTCCTCGATGTCGACATTGCCGTCCTGGTCGGTGTCCTCGGCATCGTAATGGGCCGCCAGCCACTCCTGGTGGTCCCGGACCCCGTCGTCATCGGCATCGACGAAGGCCGTGTGGGCGAGGTCCGCCTCTCCATGCTCGACCACCCCGTTGCTGTCCTGGTCCCTCGCCTCCGCGTGGAACCCGGTGACCTCGGCGTACTCTCGGTTCCCGTCCGCGTCCGCGTCCCAGACCCCGATCGTCATCGCGCTCAGCGCCGTCCGCTCCGCGTTCCCGTCATCGTCGGCATCGTGCGCCTCGAGACGCGCCGCGGCGATGCGGCCGGAATCGAAGGTCCCGTTCGAGTCGATGTCGAGGGCCTCCATCGCGAAGGCGCTCACCGCCACGTCGTTCCACGCCCCATCGGAGTTCGGGTCGAGGGCCTCGGCCGACCTCAGAAGCGCCCGCTTCGCCTCCGGGTTCCCGTCCAGGTTCCCGTCGAAGCTCTCCTGCGCGGCCTCGAGGGCGTAGAGGGCCTCCGGGGCGCCGTCGCTGTCCGCGTCGAAAGCGGCGAAGTACCCGCCGGCAGCGGCGAGGTACTCGTACGTCCCATCATCGCCGACGTCAAACCGGTGCTCGTAGTAGGCCGTGACCGCCAGGTTCTCCCAGAGGCCGTCGCTCGTGGGGTCCTTCGCCTCGAGCGCCGCGGCGGCGGACTGCACGGACTCCGGGTTGCCGCTGTTGTTCGCGTCGCTCGCTCTCACGGCGATCCCGTGGACCCCCAGGGACTCCGCCTGCCCGTCCTCGTCGGCGTCGTCGGCTTCGAGGGTCCGCACCACCGCCGAGGATTCCTCAAGGACGCCGTCGCTCGTCGGGTCGCGCAGCTCGCTCGCCGCCTCGGAGATCTCGAGCCGGTTGATCCCGCCATTGTCGTCCGGGTCGAGGACGGTCGTGATCCGGAAGACGACGAGGCGCCACTCCGGGTGGCCGTCCGAGTCCGCATCCACCTGGCAGAGGAGGACCTCGGTGTGGGTTGCCCGCTCGGGGTTGCCGTCCCCGTCTGAATCGGTCACGTTCCAGGAGCTGCCGGAGATGCAATCGGGCCCGGTGCCGGGTCGGGCGACCGGGGCCAGGAGGGTTTCTGGAGAGTCGACCCGGGCGGGAGCGCCTTCCGGGGGGGCGAACCTCGCGCCTTCGGCCGCATCGGGACTGAGGAGAGAGTCGACGATCTCGATGTCCCCCTCGGAACGTGCGGTGCTCGCCGCCGTCCGGATCCCGTCCCCGTACACCGGCCGCGGCACTTCAGGGCTCGTCGCCAGCGCGTCGACCCCCGCTTCCATTACCGCTCGCACGTTCGCTCCACTTTCCTCAGCCCCCGCCCGTGACGCGAGCACAACGCTCGCCGCCACAAGGACGAGGACGCTCACCAAGGCCAGGCCCGCGAAGGGCCGTCGAACCAGCGTCTTCATGAGAGGCGCGAGAGGAGAGAAGGGGTTAACCGGCCGTGGAACAAGATTGAGGAACGGTCTTCCTGCGGTCTTTAAGAGGGACCGTTCCGCGTCCTCAGGCCGGCCTCAGCGGCCCGCGGTGGAGATGGCGTAAGGGATCTTCTCCTGCAGGGCGGCGTTCGCCTCCTCGATGGCGGTGACGGCATCGGCCACCCCCTCCTCGGAGCAGAGGAGGAGGACGTCCTGGCCGCGCTGGGCCGCCTCGACGGACGCGGCGACGGGCGCATACCGGATCTCCACCGCCAAGCGGAGCTTCCGGGCGGCCACCTCGGAGACGAGGTCGGCGGCGGCGACGACGGCGCCGCGTGGCGCGCGGGCACGGGGCCCCAGCCGGCGAGTCCCCCCATCGCGGATGGAGGGGATGCGCCAGATCGAGATGCGACCCGGGTGCAGCCGGACGATCCCCTGCAGGTCCCGCACGCCCAGGTCGTCTCCGCTCCGGGCGTCTGCCGCGGCGATCCCCTGGGAGGGCGAGGAGCGACGGGGATAGGCCCGGAGGGCGCCGCGCTCCATGAACAAGCCGACGGCATCCCCGGCCCGGACGTCGGCCCCGGCGACGGCGGCGGTGACGTCGATCAACGCGACCTCCTTCGCCGAGCGCTCGACGAACTCGCGAAGCTCGCGGAAGTGCTCATGGAGGAAATCGACCCCTTTGATCGTCGGGCGGTATTCCCCGCTGGAGGCCTGGACGAGCCCCTCGCGCGCCATGGCGCGGACGTACTCCGAGACGCCCTGGACGGTCATGCCGAGGGAGGGCGCGAGGTCCTTGAGCCGGTGCGTCCGGCGTCGGGTCATCTCCAGGAGGATGAGGAGCCGCGTGGAGCCGCCGAGGTCCCGGAGGACGCGAGACGCCATGTGGGGTCCATAGCGCGCTAGATATATATATGTTCAAGTGTTCTGGACGCCGCTCAAGTTAACTTGAATCGGTGACCGGATGCGCCGCCTCCTCCTTCCCGCCCTGCTCCTCCTCGTCGCGGTGATGCCCGTCGCCGCCGCGCAGGGCACGGAGATCCCAGTGCTCTTCGACTTCGGGGACGGACGGTACGCGTGGGGCCTCGCGGGCTTTGCCGAGGCGTCGAAGGACGCGTGGAACGTGACGGTTCTGGCGGCGGATTCCATCGGGTACGGCCTCGACTTCACCGTGTTCCCTTTCGGGGCGCAGCTGGACGCTGTGGACAACGAGACGGCGGCATGGCCGGTCTGGTGGCACTTCCTCGTGTGGAACGCGACGGGGTCGACCTGGGAGATGGCGGCGCTCGGCGCCTCCGACACAACGCTCGCCGATGGCGACGCGATCGCTTGGCTGCGCGTCCCTGACGATCCGGTGACCTACGCTTTCTCCTCGCCGGCAGCGACTCCGGTCTTTCCCCATCCGTGGACTTCCTTCCGCGGGACCATCCGTGGAGAGGGAGTGGCGACCACGCCGGGCCCGACCTTCCCGGCGGTGGTCTGGTCGTACGACACCGGGGACCGCGAGGCCGAAGGGACGCCGATGGTCTACCGGGACCGGGTCGTCTTCGCGACCGAGAACGGGTTGTTCGCGCTGCGGCGGGGTACCGGTGAGGTCGTCTGGTCGCGCCCCGATCTGAAGGGGATGTCCTCTCCGGCGTACTGGAACGACGGGCTGGTCGTCGGGGCCATGGACGGCCGCCTGCACCAGGTCCGGGGCTCGGATGGCGGTGAACTCTGGAACGTCACGCTCGCCGATGCCGGGCGGATGACGCTGTCCTCCTCCCCGACCGTCCACGAGAACGTCGCCTATGTGGGGATGTACGACGAGGACGGCGGGGACGGGGCGCTGTTCGCGGTGGACCTCTTCGGCCGGTCGATTGCTTGGCGGCTCAACACGTCCTCGATCCACTACTCCTCCGCCGCCGTCGCCGGGGGCAAGGTGTTCATCGGCGTCACGGGGCTGTACAATCGTTCGGCGGACCGATGGGACCCTCCCTACGGCCTCCTGGCGGCGAACCTCACGGGGGGCCTCGCCTGGTTCCATCCGACCGATGGCCCGGTCGCCTCCTCCCCCGCAGTCGACGGGGACCGGATCTACGTCACCTCGCGGGGGTCTCGCCTCTACGCGATTGGCCTGGATGGCGGCGAGCTCTGGAACGCGACAATCGGATACAGCACCTCGTCGCCGGCCGTCGCTGGAGGGCGGGTCTTCGTCGGGAGCGGCTCGATCGCCCCTGGCGGAAAGGTTCGGGCCTTCACGAGAGAGGGAGTCGGGATTTGGGAGACGTCTCTGGATGGCGGCGTCCAATCGGCGGTCGTGCACTCCCAGGGCCGTGTCTACGTCACCACGAATTCCGCGGCGGGGAGCGTCTACTCCCTGAACGCGACCGACGGTTCCGTCGTGTGGCGGTGGCAGGCGGACCCGGCCCAGTACCTCCTGGGATCGGTGACGATCACCGATGGCCGGCTCCACGTCGGCGTGGACAGCGGGTACGTGTACGAGATAATCTCGGCCGGACCGCCGTTCCCGCCCACGAATGTGACCGTGGCCGCCGGCGAGGACCGCGTCACCGTCACCTGGACCCCGCCCTCCTTCGATGGGGGGACGCCGATCACCGCGTACCGGATCTACCGCGGCAACGACGCCGCCAACCTGACGCTTCTGATCGAGGTGGTCCCCGGGGAGCGGGCCGTCGAGGACCGGACGGTCACCGCCGGGCGGACGTACGAGTACCGAGTCGTGGCGGTGAACGCGGCGGGGGAAGGCACGCCGTCGCCGACGTTCTCCGCCCTTCCGTACCGCGGGCCGTCGATCCCTGTCGCTCCCGCCGTCCTCGGCGCCGTGATCCTCGTGGCGGCGGTGATGGTCGTGTTCGTGGTCCTTGCGCGGAGGAGGTCGAAGCGGTCGTGAAGCTCTCCGAGCGGACCCAGGCCGTCCTCTTCGCGGCGGTGCTCCTTGCCTCGATCTCCGGCCTCTGGGTGGCGGTGAAGGCGATGCGCCCGTCCTGCGACGCGGGCGGGACGCTCGTGACGACGCTCCAGGTGCGCGGCGAAGGATGGTCCGACACCGCCACGGTCACCGCCCACGGGTGCACGGCGTACGACCAGCTGGAGTCCTGGGCGTCGTCTTCCGGCACGGCCCTGGAATCGAGGCCGTTCGGCGAGCCGCTCAACGCGAAGATGGTCCAGAGCATCGGCGACGACGCGAACGGGGAGGGCGGCCGTTTCTGGCAGTTCTGGGTGAACTGCGTGTACGCGACCGCCGGGGCCGACCTCACCGTGCTGAAGGAGGGCGACAGCGTCCACTGGCTCTTCGTCCCCGACCCGTGGGAGGGACCTGTGTGCTAGCGACCTCCCCCGCTCCGTTCAAAACGTTTGCGGCCCGGTGGGGGGAGTCCTTCTTCCTCGGTCCCGCGCATCGGGCCGAACGCCGCCGTCAGATCCGGCTGTTCTCGATCCTCGTCGCCGCGGCGGTCGTGGGGAAGCTCCTCCTCGCGAACGTGGCGAACATCGAGCCCATCCTGGCGGTCTCGCTCATCGGCGGGATGGTCCTCCGCCGGGCCTACGTCCTCCTCGTCCCGATCGTGGCCCTCTGCCTCCACGAGGTCCTGGTGACGATGCTCTTCTACCCGGGGTACGGCGCCGTGCGGATCCTTGCCCTCAGCGTCTTCCTCGTCACCGGGTGGCTCCTCGTCTCCCTGGCGGGGACCCGCGTGCGCTCTCGGGTCCTGTTCCGCACCAAGACGATCGCCATCGCGACCGCCGTGAGCGTCCCCCTCACGGTGGCCTGGGACGTGTGGACCGCCTTCGGGAACTGGCTCACGATCTCCCGGTACCCTCCCTACAACTGGTCCCTTCCCGTCGTGCTCGAGATGCAGGTGCCCTTCACCCTCGTCCACGTCATCAGCAGCCTTCTGTTCGTCCCGTTGATCGGGTTCGGGATGGGGTACTACGTGGAACACGTTCTCGCCGCCGAAGAACCGACGGCCTCCCCGGCCTCACAGGAGGGACTCGATCTCGGCACGGAGACGGCGTAGGCCCTTGTCCCGCTCGTCGAGCTCCTTCGCGGTCTTCTCGATGTCGCGTTCGCGACGCTCGAGGCGCTCCTCGAACGCCTCCTGGGCCTGGACCTGACGCTTGAGGGCGTCCTGTTGGGCGCGCACGTCCTTGAGCGCCCGGTCCGTCTCGCGCTGGCGTTTCTCCAGCGCCGCGGACTTCTGCTGCAGGTCCTTGCGCTCGCGCTCGAGCATGCGGTGGACGACCTTCTCGATCTGGACCTCGCGCTCGCCGACCTTCCGGGCCTCGCCCTCGATCTTGCGCGCCTCCTCCTCCACGCCCTTGCGTTCGCGCTCGAGGGACTCCGTCGCCTCGTCCAGCGAAGCGCGTTCCTCGGCGGCCTCCGCCACGGCGGCCTTCAACCGCTTCTCGTGCGCCTTGAGCTCCTGGGCGAGCTTCTGGAGCGCCTCCTTCTCCAGGAGGGTCGCCTCCGCCTCCCGCTGGGCACGGCGGACCTCCCGGCGCTCCGACTCGAGCGCGGTCTGCTGGGCACGCAGGCCCTCGCGCTCCTTTGAGATCTCGCTGGCGGCGGCCTCCGCCTCCGCGACCGCCTTGGCGGTCTCGCGTTCGCGCCGGCGCAGGGACTCCGCATCTGTGACGAGTTTGGCCTCAGACGTCTCGAGGGCCTCCGCGCGCTCGGCGCTCTCCCGCTCCAGGGTCTCCACGGCCTCGCTGCGGGTCCGAAGGGCCGTCAATTTGGCGTCGATCTCCCCTGCCTCCGCCTCGACCCGCGCGGTCTCCTGGGCCAAGCGCTTCTCCCGCGCCTCCAGATCCCGCTCCCGCTGGGCGCCCTGCTTCTCCGCCTTCTCGGCAACGGCCTGGCGGCGAGCGGCCTCTTCCTGGAGGGCCCCGGCGGCGGCGAGAGCCCTGGCCGCTTCGGCCTCCCGATCGGTGAGGCTCTCCTCAGCCGCGGCCGTCTCCTTCTCTCGGGTGAGGACGACGGAAAGCCGGGTGTGCACGTCCGCGCCCAGCTCGGTGGCCCGGGCCTCGGCCTCCTGGAGCTTCTCCCCCCGCGCGAGGAGGGTGCGCTCCAGGTCCTCCAGGTCCTTCGCCCGGTGCGCCAGCTCGTCCTGTCGCTCGACGACCTCGGAAGCCTGTCCGGCGAGTGCGGCCTCCCGCTTCGTCAGCGCGTCCTCCCTCTCGGGAAGCTCGGCGAGGCGGTCTCGGAGGGTTCCCTCGAGCGCATCGGTCTCGGCGCGTTTCGATCGGACGTCTTCGCCCTCCTTCTCGACGCGTTTGGCCCGGATCGCGAGTTCCTTCTCCTCCGCTTTGACGGCCTTGATCCTGTTGTTCAATTGGCCCTCCGCGACGGACAAGGCCTCCTGTTTCGCGTCGAGCTGCGACGCGCGTTCCTCGAGGGCCTGAAGGCGCTCCTGCATCCCCTTCGCGGCCCCGTCGAGATCCTGTCGCAGGCGCCGCTGGGCCGCTTGCTCCTGGGCCAGGCCCGCTTCTGTCGCATCGTTGCGCCGCTTCCATTCGGCGGTGAGATCCGCATGGGTCTTCTGAAGCGTCGCGAGCTCCGCCTCGGCCTTGGTGACCGCCTGGCCCCTCGTCTCCAGGCCCGCCTCGCGCAGGGTCAGCTCGGCACGGCGTTCGTTCATCGCGCTTTCGCGCTGGTCGAGCTCCTCCCGCCGGGCATCGATGTGCGCGGCGCGGTTCGCGAAGTCCTCCTCCATGGAAGTGAGGAGGTCGTCGCGCTGGATCAGGGCGTCGAAGGTGGCCTGCGTCTTCTGTCTCCGGGACTCGGCGTCCTCCGCGGCGGCCCGGACCTCCTCCTCCGCGGTCGACAGGGCGCTCAGCCGCGATTCCAGCTCCTTCTCCCGCCGTTTCAGTTCGCCCTCGAGCTTGAAGAGGTCCCGATCCCGCGCGGTGAGCCGCTGGTTCGCCGCGTCCATCTCGCCGCGCGAGGCGACCAGCTGCTTGCGTACCGCGTCCGTCTCCTGCCGCGTGTCTTGGAGCGAGGCCTCCCGCTGGGCAAGCCCCTGCCGCTCCCGCTCGTTCTCCGTGCGCCGGCGGTCCACCTCGGCCTCCCGGTTCGAGAGTTCGGTGGCCCGGGCTTCGGCCGCCCGCCCCTTCGCCACGAGGTCCTCGTCGGCCTGACGGACGCGCGCCTCGCGCTCGGTGATCTCCCGCTCTCGCGCCTGGAGGTCGGTCGTGCGCCGCTCATGCGCCTGGCGGCTCCGCAGGAGCTCCTCCTCCTGCTTCGTCAGGGCCTGCATGGCCTGATCGACGAGCTGCTGATTGCGATGGATCTCGGCCTCCCGCTGTTCCAGGCGCTTGGCGGCGTCCTCCGCGGCCCGTCTGCGCTCCGCGAGTCGGTCCCCCTCCTGAGCCATCTCGGCCTGCTTCGCGCCGAGTCCGGACGCGAGTTCCGAGACCCGCCGTCGCTCGCGATCGAGTTCGGCGTTCTGCCGCTCGACCTCGGAGGAGGCAGCGTCCGCAGAACGGAGCCGCTCCTCGACGGCTCGTGAGGAGGCCTCCAGCTTGGCCTGCTTCGCGGCGGCCTCGTTCCGAATCCGCTCGATCTCGGCCTGCAAGGCCTTCCCCTTGTCCTCGTGGAGCTTCTCGCGCTCCTGGAGGCGCCGGTTGGCGGCATCGACCTCCCGCGCACGCATGCGCAGGTTGTCGTCGCGGTGGTTCACGTCGAGCGTCTGCTCGTCGAACCGCTTCCGCAACGCGTCGAGTTCGGCGCTCCGTGCGTCCAGGTGAGCTTCTTGTTCAAGGAGGCGTTCGCGCTGCGCGGTGAGGGCCTCGGCACGCGCCGCCACCTCCATCGTTTGCGAGAGATTGTTCTTTAGCCGCTCGAGTTCCTCTGAGAGCCGGGCGATGCGCTCGCGTTGCTGTTCAATCGTAGAGTCGCGAGTGCGAACCTCGCCGCTGATTCGCTCCGCATCCTCCGCGAACTCCGACCGCAGGGTTCGCAGCTCCGACCGCAGGGTGTCGACCTCCTGCTGGCGCTTGATGATCTCCTTGGACCGGGCCTGGGAGAGCGCCCGCGTCTGCTCGAGCTCCTCCTTGAGGGCCTTGAGGATCTCGACGCCCTGCGAGTAGCTCCCGCTGACCTCCTCGAGCTGCCGCTCCAGGGCGCCGATCTGCTGCTCGACCGCCTTGGGGGCCGTCTCGGCCGCGGTGTCCTCGCGCTTCTCCTTCTTCTCTACGGGTTCGTCCATCTCGGCTCACGGCTGCGCCGTCTGAGCCCCGCATGCGCGGCCCGGCGTCTGGGCCCGCCAAAACCCCTTCCTCCCCCGTCGACGAAACTGCTCATGGTTGATCCTCATTCGAAGCGGTTGTAGGACATGATCTCGTTCAGGTGCTTCCGCCCCGCGGGCGGGGCGAACTCCTCCGGATAACCCAGGGGCGTCACGCCGAGCACGTGGTCCCCGGCGGGCACGTTCAACAGCGCCTTCACCTTGTCCTCCACGAAACTGTGCGTCCACGCCGTTCCGAGGCCTTCCCCCGTGGCGGCGAGGCTCAGGCAGGCCATGGCGGCCCCGAGGTCCATCGGGTAGGAGTTCGTGAAGCCTCCGACCAGTCCGATCGCTTCATCCATCCGCACACAGGCCACGACGAGGACCGGCGCGTCGCCGAACGGACGGAGCCCGATGCACACGCCCGCGATCTTCCGCTTGAGGTCCTCGTCAGTGACCACAGCGAACTTCCACGGTTGCAGGTTGTCCACGGAACTCGCCAGGCGCGCGGCCCCGAGCACCCTCGTCAGTACCTGCTCGGGCACTGGCTGGGGCTTGAAGCGCGCGGGGGTCCGAGTGGACTTGAGAGCCTCCATGACCTCCATGGGCCACGACTGCGGACCCATCCTCCGCTCCGGATATAAGCGTTGCTTTCCCGTTCCCTCCGTCCCTCCTTCATGAACGCCTCGTCAAACGTTTTATAGACTAGGTCGCTTAGGCCCGTTTCGCGGGCCCGTAGCTTAGCCTGGTTGGAGCGCCCGGCTGATAACCGGGAGGTCAGGAGTCCAAATCTCCTCGGGCCCACCGCCCCGACTCGGGATTCTCACCCCTGAGAACAGCGGGGCGATAGCTCCATGAGCCTCTCCTGATTCTCGGCGGTGATGAGGCTCGCGGGGCGGATCGCCCTGGTCACCGGGGCCAGTGGCGGGATCGGGCAGGCGGTCGCGCGGGAGTTCGCCGCCGAGGGGGCGGCGGTCGCTCTGCACTACCATCAGAACCGCGGACCGGCCGAGGCGTTGTCGGCGGAGATCCGGGCAAGCGGCGGACGCGCGGTCGCGATCCATGCGGACCTGACCGATCAAGAGTCCTGCCGTCTCCTCGCCTCCTCGGTGGGTGAATCGCTCGGACCTCCGGCGATCCTGGCGTGCTTCCACGGCGCCCCGTTCCGGAACGACCGGTGGTTCCGGGACTTCGAGCAGTTGCCCCCCGACGAGATCCGCGAGGCCCTTGAGGTGGATCTAATCGGGACGGTGTTCGCGGCGCAGGCGGTGCTTCCGTCCATGCGCGCCGCGCGGTACGGCCGCCTCATCTTCACGGCCTCCACGCCCGTCCTCACGGGGAACCGCGAAGGCCTCTCCTACATGCTCGCCAAGGCCGGCGTCCTGGCGCTGACGCGGGCCCTGGCGGTGATCTACGGACCGGACAACATCCACGTGAACGCCCTCGCCCTCGGCGCGGTGGACACCCCCGCCATGGCGCCGCTCCCGCCGGCGGCCGCCGAGGCGATGACGAAAGAGGCGGCGCTCGGCCGTCAAGGGACGCCGCGAGAGGTCGCGCGGAAGGCCGTGTTCCTGGCGAGCGAGGACGCGGACTTCATGACCGGGCAGACGCTCGTCATCGACGGCGGCTACATGATGCGATGACCCCGCCATCTACTTATAGCGACGTCCCCTGACACGCCGCCGTGACCATCGTCTCCTTCGACCTAGGGGAACTGCAGCGGCGCGTGGGGCGCCCGCTGCCCCGCACCGAGGTCGAGGAACGCCTCCCGATGATGGGAGTGGCCTTCGAGGGGTGGGAGGGCGACACGCTGTCGATCGACGTCTTCGCGAACCACCCGGACTGGTACTCCGTGGAAGGGCTGGCCCGCGGGCTCCGGGGTTTCCTCGGCGTGCAGACCGGACTGCAGCAGTACGCCATCACGGATTCCGGTCATGCCTTCACGGTGGAGAAAGGGGTCGAGGCCGTCCGGCCGTTCGCCGCCGGGGCGTTCGTGCGGGGCCTCGCGCTGGACGACGCGGGCCTGAAGTCGATCCTCGATTTCCAGGAGAAACTCCACACGACCATCGGCCGCCGCCGCAAGAAGGTCGCGATCGGCATCCACGACGCCGACACGGTCACGCCGCCGTTCACCTACCGCGCGGTCGCGCCGGACGGCGTGAGGTTCACGCCCCTCGGTTCGGAGACGGCGATGACGCCGGGGGAGATCCTGGAGGGGCACGAGAAGGGACGCGAGTTCGCCGCCGCCCTGGGCACCGCAGGTCTCTGCCCGATCATCACGGACGCGAAGGGGGAGGTGCTCTCGTTCCCGCCGATCATCAACGGCACGGTGACGCGTCTCGGTCCGAAGACGCGCAACCTCTTCCTCGACGTGACCGGCACGGACTGGCCGGCAGTGAACATCGTGCTGAATCTCCTGGTGACGGCCCTTGCCGACCGGGGCGGTACGCCGCAGTCCGTGCGCATGGCCTACCCGGATCGCATGGCGGTGACGCCTGACCTGCGCCCCCGCCCCATGGACCTCGACCTCGAGGCCGCGAGCCGGCTCCTGGGGATCCCCTTGACGACGAAGGACGCGATCGACGCCCTCGTCCGCCTCCGGTACGACGTCACGGCCCGCGGCGGACGCCTGACGGTGTTCGTGCCCTCCTACCGCTCGGACATCCTCCACCCCACGGACATCATCGAGGACATCGCGGTCGGGTACGGCTACGAGCGGATTGCTCCTCGTTCGCCCACCCACGCCACGGTGGGGCGTCCGACGAAACGCCAGGAGACGACCGCGCTCCTCCGCGCTCTGATGGTCGGCCACGGGTTCCAGGAGGCGATGACCCTGACGCTCGTCCCGAGGTCCGAGGCCTTCGTCACCGCCGGCCGCGTCACGCTCCAGAACCCGATCTCGGAGGAGACCGCCGTGCTGCGATCCGCCCTTCTGCCAGGGCTCCTGTCCCTTCTCCAGGTGAACAAGCACCGGGATCTGCCCCAACGCCTCTTCGAGGTCGGCCCGGTCGTCATCGACGGTGCGAACGCCCTCCATCTCGCCGGCGTCTCGATCCATGCCAAGGCCGGGTTCACCGAGGCGAAGTCGCTCGTCCAGGGGATCCTCCGGGACCTGGGGCGCGCCATGGAGGTCCAGAAGACTTCCGACGAGAACTACCTCCCGGGGCGTTGCGGCTCCGTCATGGTCGACGGTCATGAGGTCGGACGTTTCGGCGAAGTTCACCCGCGGGTGATCGAGGGGCACGACCTCAAGCACCCGGTCATCACCTTCGAGCTGAACGCCGATGCCTTGTGACCTACGGGAACGTTGATAGCGCCCCCGCGGTTCCGAAGCGCGCTGAGGTAGCCAAGCCCGGTTGAAGGCGCCAGCCTTGAGAGCTGGTGGGCGCAAGTCCTCGGGAGTTCGAATCTCCCCCTCAGCGTCCGCCGAAACCTTTAGTATCGGACCGCAGGTTGGTCGCGGCCGCGCGTGGGTTGCCAAGCATGGCCAAAGGCGCAGCGTTGAGGTCGCTGTCTCGTAGGGGTTCGCAGGTTCAAATCCTGCCCCACGCACTACCTCCCCGGCCGGGCGTCCGGGCACACTCCCGTCCGCGAGCCCTTGCCGGTCGCACCCGACAGCGTCACCTCAGCTCGGGGCAGCGGCCTTCGTCGCAGGGATCCCTCGTGCGAACGGGAGCGCCACGCCGGCCATCCACACGAAGAACACGGCGAAGAACATCCGCTGGAAGGCGCCGGAGTAGGCCATGAGCTCGGCGACGCCGAACGATGACGTCAGCATCGCATAGATGACGATGATGACGAACCCCGTCACCAGGGAATACCGGGGGAACCAGGCGGGCCACCTCGCTGGATCGGCGAGACGGCGTCGGAGCGCGAAGGGTTGGATGACGATCGAGAACTCCAGGATCGATGCGAAGAGGTAATGGAGCGACGTGGTCGTGTTGTACTCGTTCCCCCTGCAGGGGCCGCAGGGAAAGACTCCCGCCCCGAACCAGCCGAGGCCGACGAGCAGGAAGGGGAGGGCCCGCAAGGCGAGCTTCCCGCCCTGACCGAAGGAGCGCATCATCCCATAGCCGAAGATTGCCATCAGCGCCCCGGGCAGGAGGAAGCCTGCCACGACCATTTCGGCCGAGTGTGGAGCCCCCACTTCGGCGAGCTCGCTGATCGTCTGCGCCACAGGGGAGTACGTCGGCCGCAGCGCGCCGAAGGCGAGCGACGCCCCGGCGAGGACGAGCGGCGAGGCGAGCCCTGAGAAGGCCGAGACCCTCGGGAAAGACATGGCCGACCCGGGCCTCGTCATGCGACCTGCGCGAACGCTTTTCGCTTTATCAACCCTCCGCGGTCCCCCACCGTGAACGGCCCCCCTCTCCCGGCGGTGAAGATCCCGACGGGACGGCGGGCACTCTCGCCTCCGATAACACGGCACGGATACTTTTATACACGGCCCTCGGAATGAGCGGCGCGGAATCCCCGCGGTGTTCCTAGGATGGTCCCCGCAAAGCACGGCCGCCGGGTCCTCGCCCTCGGCCTTCTTGTCATCGCAAGCCTGGCGGTGATCCCCCCGCCCGTGGCGGCCCACCCCTACCACCTGCAAGTCGCGTTCGAGGCCGGGCTGACCACCGCGGAGACCGTGTACTCCACGCGAGAGATCTCCCAGTCCTTCCTGACGATCGGGGCCTTCCTGGTCGGTCGCGTGTCGCTGTATGCCAACAACTCCGGCCCCGTGGAGCCGATGACCGTAAGCATCCGGGCGCACGATTCGGCCCTGAACCAGCCGACGGGGCCGGACCTGGTGGTCGCCACGACCACCGGCGGGGACGCGCTGGACTGGATCAACTTCACCTTCGGCTCGCCCGTGCCCCTGGCGACGACGACGACCTACTGGATCGTCGCCCGGAACGCCGCCGCCGCCTCCGGCGAGGGGTACCAGTGGTTCGGGAACAACAACGCCGGTGCGTACCCCGACGGCACCAACAAGCGGTCGAATGACGACATCACCTGGCTTCCCCCGGGGGGGATCAACCAGGACCTGGGGTTCCGGGTCTACGGCTATGTGGACGCCTCCGTCTCGGTCTCGGCGAACTCGACGGCGTCGGTGCTCACCCCTGGTCAGAACGTGACGTTCCAGGTCAACCTCACGAACACGGGCTCGGGCGACGCGGAACGAGTCTGGGTCAACGTGACCCTGCCCGCGGGTCTGGTATACGCGGGCGACGACGCGGCGCTCGTTGGCGGTGTACGCTCGGGGTCGTACACCTACACGTTCTCGAACCTCCTCCCTGGCACGTTTGAGTTCAACATCACCGCCACCGCGGGCGGCGCCGCGAATGGCACGAGCGCGAACGCGGTCATCTCCTGGGACCCCACGGACCACAATGGCGCCGTGGTGGGGGCCGGGAGCCGGACGTTCCCCATCATGTTTCAGAATGCGAATCCGGCGGTGACCCTCGGCTCGGTGGTCTCCCTGGCCGACCCCGGTGACCGGCTCGATCTCACCGCCACACTCTCGAACACCGGCTTGTTCGCCGCCGTGAACGTCACCACCACGGCGCCGCTGGACACGAACGTCTCCTGGGTGCCCGGGTCCGGCGGGAACTACAGCGCGGGACCTCGTACGTTGACGTGGACGTACGCGACCTTGGCGGCCGGGGCGACCGTCCCGTTGGTCTGGTCCACCCGTGTCAGTGTCGGGGCGCCCGACCAAGCCCAGATCCTCTCGCAGATCCGCATGCAGGCCCAGGACATCACCTCCGCGCCGTTCCCCGAGGTGATGGACACCAACCTGACGACCGTCGTCGCCCCCGCGTTCGACCCGATCCTCACAATCGACCGTCCCACCGCCGAACACGGGGAGATCGTCACCGCCACTCTGTACCACAACAACACCGGGAACGGGACGGCCTCGCGCGGCTGGGCGAACTGGACGCTGAACGGGCACTATGCTCTCGTGGACCTCACGCCGAGCCTCCCGTACGAGACGACCGTCGACGGGTTCTCCGTGAACCGGACCGCGTTGGTGCCGACTGTGCCGTACGCCCTCCAAGCACGACTCCGCGTCCTCCCGTCCTATTCAGACGGCCTCGCCATGCCGCTCGAAGTGGACTGGGCCGCCCTGGACGGCAACGGGAACGCCCTCCCCCTCGCGACACGCGCGTCTTCCGTGACGCTCCATGCCCCGGTGATGGCCGTGGCGTTCACTGCCCCGGGCGCCGCCCGGTTCGACACGAGCACGCAGATCGACGTGACGGCAACGAACTCCGGCCAGGGCGGCGGGCGAGCGTGGCTCAACCTCACGCTCCCCGCCAATGTGGACTTCATCGGAACGAACGTCTCGTACAGCTTCACGAACGTCGGCGGGGTCGTGAGCATCTCGATCCCTTCGGTTCCCGCGGGCGGGGTGATCGCCCTCAGTGTCACGGTCGAGTGCCCCGGACCTGAGGGGGCGCGCACCTTCCAGTTCACCCTGGACTACGCGGACAACGGCGGGGGCGCCTTCCAGCGCGTCCAGTCCGGGAGCGTGCCCATCCGGTTCACCGCCACCGGGGATGGCGGCAACCCCCCGCCGGGACCGGTCCCCTGGTGGCCGTTCGCATTGATCCCCGTAGTCTCCACGATTCTCACTGTGATCGTCCTCCGGCGGCGCAAGCAGGAGGCGAGCATCGAGGACGTGTTCGTGGCGAACAACAGCGGGGTCCTCCTGGCGCACCGGTCCTCGAGCCTCATCCAGTACCAGGACGAGGACGTCGTCGTGGCGATGTTCACGGCCGTCCAGAACTTCGTCCGTGACTCCTTCAGCGGCGGCGTCGACGAGGCCGTCCGTTCGCTGGAGTTCGGGGACCGGAAGGTGCTCGTCGAGCGGGGGCGCCACCACTATGTCGCGGTCGTCTTCCACGGCAAGGAGACCTCAAAAATCGCCGCCCGCCTCCGGGCCCTGTCCAAGCAGATCGACGACCAGTTCGGGGCGGCCCTGGAGAACTGGGACGGGGACCTCGACGCGGTCCGCGGGATCTCCACGCTCCTCGCGCAGATCTGGGGGACCCGGACGCGGACCGCCGACAGGTAGGGCGGACCGGGGACCTCACCACCGGCAAGCTTGAGATGGCGCCTCGCGGCGGCCATGCCACGGGTCTCCTTCACCGCTCACTCCAGCTTCTGAGAATCACCTGGGGGACTGGCCGAGGAACGTTTACCCTGCCCCCGGGCCATCTGTTCGCCCCGCCTACTCGCCGGAGGCGTACATACGTCGTCTCGGGAAGCACGCCACGCGCCGCAGGGCCGTGGGACCACGGGCAAAGCGTCCAAGGGCAGCCCGAAGGGCCGCCCGCCCGCACCCCAGGTCGAACGCCCTCTCGTGGCGGCCCAGATCGACGCCTGGAAGGCCGAGGGCTTCGAGGTCACCGCCCTGGAGCGGGCACTGGCCCGGGACCCCGGCAGCGCCTTGAAACTCCTCCTCCAATACTCCCAGGCCGTCGAACGCATCCGGGAACTCCGCCCAGCGATCGAGGCGCTCCCGAGACGTGGCCAGGAGGAACGTATCCAGTGGGCGCTCGACGCCCTGGCGAGACCTCTGCAGCTGGCGGTCTACGAGGACGGCATCCTCGAGATGCTTCGGCCCCCTCCCGCTCATCCGGTGAAGTCCGCGACCCGCCCGCCGGCGGCCGCCCCGTCGATCGAGATCGCCCGGCCGCGCGGGATGACCAACGGCCTCTCCTCCCGGCCGTCCACAGGACGCCGGCCGGGCGCCCCCCAAGGCCAGACCAACGGCGGGGGACGGACCAATGGAAGCGTCCCCCTCGGGGCCTCGGCGTCCGGCGGGAAGACGAACGGCCTCGTGAACGGCCTGCGGCGCGCCCGCTCCGGCCTCACGAACGGGCTCAACAACCCGACCGGGATCACGAACGGTCTCGCGGCGCATCGGTACGTCGCGGAGACGAAGCAAGCGAAGTGGAAGGTGTACCTGATCGTCGTCGTCTCCCTCGGTCTGCTCCTCGCCCCCCTCCTCGGGATCAGCGAGACCGGCATCAGCGGGTCCTTGGTGACGGTGGACGGGGCGGTCTCGGAGTGGGGGGGCCTCACCGCCTCGCGCGTGCAGCACGCGGTCGCCGCCAGCGGTCCGGCGGACATCGACCTCATCGAGACCGGCCTCACCCTGGGTCGCGAGAGCCTGGCGGGGTATGTCCGGGTCCGAGGCACGTTGTTCTCGGGGGATCCCGGGACCGAGGTGCACGACACGGTGCGGGTCTTCATGGACACGGACGGCGACGCCCTCACCGGGTACCGGGTGTCCGGCCTCGGGGCGGAGGCCATGCTGAGCGCGACCGGGGTCGGCGGGGCCCTCGACAGCGCCATCCTCTATGCGTACGGTCCTGAAGGGGACGGCCTCGACTGGAACCCGTGGCACCCCGCGGCCGATGTGCCGGCGGCGGTCTCCGGCAGCATCCTCGAGTTCGAGTTCCCCCTCCAGGTGCTGGACCGGAAGGTGCCCCAACAGCTCGCCGTCCGGGTCGAGGGACACGACAGCGCCTTCGACGAGGGGGACACGAACCTGGCGGTCTCGGCCCCCCGTCTCCTGGTGACCCAGGAGAGCCTCGCGCGGCTCGTCGTGCCCCCGGGCGGGCGGGACGACTACCTGCGCCTCGTGATCGAGGCGAAGGACGGGCCCGTGCGGGTCGAACGCCTCTCCGTGCCGCTGCTGGGGAACGCGGACCCCGCCGAGATCACGGCGCTTCCGCAGCTCAAGGACTTCGCGCTCGTCGCGACCGGGAGCCTCTCCGCGGGGAAGGCCGTCTTCGATCTCGGCGTGACGGTCGCCCCGGGGACGATCCTCGCCTACACGCTCTCCGCGGGCACCGGCGTGGCCACGGGGGACCGCACGCTCGGCTTCGGGCTCTCCTCCCCCTCGGACGTCACGGTGGACCGCGCGGCGGTGACGCTGCGGACCCTGCCCTCCGTCCGGACTCTCGCGCACATCACCGAGGTGCCCCTCACCCCGCGCATCGATGGGGGTTTCGGCGAGTGGATCGCGACCGCCACCCCGGGTGGGGACGCGACCACCGGGGGGAACCTCGATGTCGATTTGGTGGCGACGGGCTCCCAGATCTCGGGGACGGAGGCCTTCGCCTACGCGGAGGTCCGCGGCGTGTTGCTCCAGGGACACGCGGTCCCCGTCCCCCCCTCGCGGCGGATCCACTCTTCCAATGCCCCGGACTCGGACCGGGACACCGTTCCCGACCTCGAGGATCCGCTGCCTCGCGATTTCGACAACAACGGGGTCACGGACACGGACGATGCGGACGGCGACGGCATCACGGACGCCCCCCGGGGCCCGGACCTCTGGCTCGAGACCACGATCCCCTCCTCGTTCCCCGCCAAGTACGCAGGCCTCCCCGTGCGCATCTTCGTCGGGAAGATCACCCGGCCGCCGACGACGGGCCAGGACACCCTTCGCGTCTATTGGGACGTGGACGGCGTGCCGAGCCAGGGATACGAGGTCGGCGGGATCTTCGCGGACTACATGATGCAGGTCACCGGGAAGAACGGCGTCGTCCGCGAGGCGGCGCTCCTCCGGTTCCCCGCCGGCGCCCTCCCGGGGAACGGAAGCGCGTGGGTCCGCATGGGCACCCTGGCCACCTCCAAGGACCGCTCGCGGATCGAGCTCGGGGCGGACCTCGGAGTGGCGGTGAACGCCAGCCGCACCCTGACGCACTTCGAGATCGAGGACGCCTTCGGCGGTTCGGACACCGCCACGCACACCCTGACGCAGGGCACCCGGGGCCTGGGCCTCCCGGACCTGGACTCGCTGCCCGTCCAGACCCCACTGTTCTCCGGAGATGCCTCGTTCGTGTACCTCCATACCGCCGACAACAACTTCCGCCTTGACGATCAGTCCAACAAGCGCATCGCGATGAGGCTGTCCATCAAGACCACCCTCACGCCGGACGCCCTCCATGTCTACGTCCCCACCCAGACCGGAACCGCCCAGACATTCCGCCTGGCGTTGTTCTCGAACTCGGGGGGCAACCCGAATGCCGAGCTCTGTGGCGCCACCTACTCCCCGTCGGCCGCCGGATGGTATTCGGTCACCGGGCTCTCGGGATGCGGGAGCCAGACGGCGGGGACCATCGTGCACATCGTCACCTGGTGCACCACGACCTGCCAGGCCTCCGGCCCAGCGCGGTACATCGAGATCCGGCACACCTCGCCGAACAACCAGGTCTACCCCATCGACATGACCTCGGACACGAACATGAATGTCCTCACGAGCACCAATGCCGGAGGCGCGTGGACGGTCCAGAACACCCAGCCGATCTTCGTCCTGGAGGGCGGCGGTACCAAAATGGGCGTCACGTACTACACGGCCTCGGACAAGCAGGTCGACGACACGAACGGACAGGGAGTCAAGTTCTCCATCTCCTCCAACCGGGCCTTCACGCATGCGGAATTCTACCTCCGGCGGACTTCGGCCCAGAGCACGGGCACGTTGAACTTCTACATCCGGAACATCACGGACAGCACCACCCTGTACACGGACAACACGAAGACGGCGGCGAGCGTCGGGATGTCGGACGCCTGGGTGACCTGGGACTTCTCGTCGCAGTCCCTGGTGACGGGGAAGGTCTACTACGTCGGGGTTTACTCCAGTACGGCTGGGACCACGTTCAACATGCGGGACCTTACCTCCACGGCCTCGGCTCCCTACGACGCGCTGACCTTCGACGGGACGACGAGCTTCCGCGTGCACGAGAACCCCCTCGGAACGTACGGGGACCGGACCTACGAGGACTATGCGTTCAAGTTCACGAGCGTCCCGGAGTTCGACTTCCTCGTCCTGGCGGCGGTGTTCCCCGTCGTCGTCCCCCTCGCCGTGCGCCGGGTGCGGCGGTCCCGGCGGGTCCCCAAGAGTCGTTCTCTCACAGAGGACACCGTCACCCAGGGTCATTAGTCGTCGAACGAGGGCAGGTTCTGATCCCGAGAGGTGTGGCCCGTTGATCACGGAGCTACGACGTCGGGACCTCGCGACGTTGGACGCGCATCCCGCAGTGCGGGCAGTTCTTCTCGGCCAGGTGGTCCTCGGTCCGGGTGAAGATGACCTTGCCCTCGCAGTACGGGCAGTGCATCGTGCGGGGCCGGAACGCGTGCTTCCACACGGCCGGCTTCGCCTCGGGGGGCATGCAGACCGAGAAGGGCCCCAGGTAGAAAGGGATGTGGGAAAGCCACTTGACCGTGCTACACAGGCGTCCATGGTGGTCACTTGACCCCCCCGCGGTCGCTTCGCGGATAACAGGCATCAGATTGCGGCCAGTTCCCTTTCCCTCATGAGCGGTGGCGGCCAGAAAGGCGCGCACCCTCACCGCGTGCCCGCCTGCGCCCGGGCCGACAAGTTCCTGATGCCCATTGGTACCTTGGGGAACCTGCGAGGTCAAGGTCGAAGTCGAGGTCCAGGAACAGAAAGAGTGGGCCGTCCTGAGGTGAAAAGAAGGACGGCCTCGGAGGGATGCTTGTGGTTGCTTCCCGGTATCCTCAGGGGGACGATAAACGTTGCAGTGGAAACGCACGTGCTCGGTCCATGAACCCGGTCTGAGCTGTCTGAGCTTGAACTGGGCCGGGGTGATTGCGGCATCGAGGCAGAAACGCCGACATGATGCTCAGGTCCCGTTGGGTACGTTCGCCTTTTGGGGGAGACGACCCTTCCTGCGGTGAATGCTGTGGCGGTCGCTCTCTAGCGAACCACGCCCGATGGGTAGCGTCACGGGTGCTCATCCAACCATCTCTCGTATCCGCTCCTCATGGCAAGAGTGCTCACGCCCGCATGTACGTCCGGCACGTCCCTCTTCATGGGGAGCCCGAGGGAGTGGCCGGACCCCTGGGTGAACCGGAGTCGGGGAACCCTCGGGTCGTTCGTGGACTCAACCGCCTCGAGGTTCCCGCCCAGGAGGCCCGCTCTCGGGAGGTACCCCAGAGCGGGGACCATGCCCTGGAGGAGGATCCGGAGTCCCAGGACGTGATCCGAGGGCTAATGCGCTGTGGGGTCGTCCTCGAAGCGGGGGAGGATCCGGGCGGAGAAGGGGTGACCGCCACTCCGTCCCACAGGCCGGCCTCTACCGCCGACCCGGGCTCGTGGACGAGCTGGTGCCCGTTATCGTCCTCCGCGTCAACGAGAAGTCGTCCGGGATTCACGGCGGCTTTGTGATGTCGCGGAGTTCTTTCATGGCCATGGACAGTTCCTTGTCCAAGTCGGAGTGAGATACCTCACCAGAGGACGACTGTCTAACGAGATCGCGTTTGTCCTTCAGGTGTTCCTTCACAATCGGGCCGGCCTGACGAACTAACTCAGTCTCAGTTCCCACAAACTGACGCCAACGGCGATGCAGCCAACGGAGGAGGTGCTCTAACCGCCCATCACCTTCGCCGGTCGCCACAACTTCATCTCCCCAAGAGGTAGGTCGTGAGCGCAATCTCATTCATCAGTGCAGTCTCCGTTTCGGGGCCCGCACGCTTTCCAGCAGTTTCGGCCATCCAAGACTGCATCCGATCCCGAGTGCCTTCAAGGAACTCCTGCCGCGCCTTTCCGCTCCACCCAGCAAGCTGTAGCAGGTTGTCTGCAAGCGGGATACGGCGCCCTGTTGCGGGGAATTTCGCGATGCGATCCATCAACTGTGAAACAACCTGGGGGGTTGGGCATTTCTCTGCGGAGTCCTGGAGAAAACGCCGATAGTCGGCAACGGCCCGCGCCAATTCCCCGTCGTTTCTGTACAGTGTGCCTCGACGCTCGCCGACAGTCGTAGGGGAGCCCGTCCCGTCCTTGTAGGAAACCACGACGTGCTTCTTGTCGACCGCTAGGTAGTGATTCTGAGAACGTAGCTTGCCCACAGTTATCCCGACGCTTCTTTCCCTCAACTCCTTGACGACTGCAGGACGAGGGTGGTTCGCATAGAAGTCCACGCTGACGCCTCTCTTCACGGCACGATGCGTGGCCTGCCTGAGATCTGGGAAGTCGTAGGACCCCAGTTCCCCCGTGATGGCAATGATGTCCTTCCGAGCATCATCGAAGAGCGTGGCGATGTGATCACGGAACAACGCGTCTCCCTTCGTCGAAGGGATCTCAACAGTCGATGAGGACTTAGGTCCTTGTGTGCCTGTTGGCCGCTTGAAGGCTGGCATACGGACCCTTCAGGAAGGCGCGCAAGCTCGTTCAAGGAGAGGCCAAAAGGACATCTCGAGAGTGTGCATCTGTAAGGCCCGTTGGCCGCAACCGAGTCGCCATATAAGAACCCTGCCATGGGGGTTTTCCCCCCTCAACGACTTCCTCCGGAAGACTGGGCGTCGCAGCCAATGCCAGCCAAACTTCGCCTCCTGAGCCTTGGGCCGCTCGATCCGCAGGAGGGTATTTCACGACTTCCTCAGGTGGGAGTGAACGTGCAGGTGTTCGGGAATTCAGGCCCTGAACGTGAGGCAGAACATGCCGCGGGCGACCGCTAGTCCGTACATCCCGCCATCCTTCGTCACCAAGATTGCATTGAGATCCTTGGCGGTCTCGATGATGGCTTCGTCATGTCGGTCTTTGGCGGGGATGGACGAGCCCTTCAGAGCATGCCAGTCGACGCGGCCCTTGGCCGCGTGGGTGCCCAGCTTCGCCAGCTCGGACCGGCCCCCCTCTGTATCCGTCTCCGCTGCGACCACGGGATGGAGGAGGAGGGCGAACCCGTCGAAGAACCCCAGTCGGTCCAAGTCCTTCGAGATCGACCCGGCAATGATTACGCTCGCGTCCAGCACGGCCACCCCGGAGTAGTACCGCAACGTCGTGTCCAAATCGGGGATCACCTTGTCGCAGTTCAGGCACCGGCCCAAGAGGCCTCGCGCAGGGTCGGGGGTTAGCTTGGCGGCGGTGAGCGTTGCGCCGCAGGCGGGGCACACGAGGCTGAGCGAAGCGGTGGACAGCTGTCCTTCGGCGAAGCGCTCTTGGGCGTCAACGCTCAGAAGTTCGTGTCGGATCGGAGGCACAGCCTTGGGGGCCTTGCCCTCCTTTCCGTCGAGCTCCCGAACAGTCTTGAAGGAGGTCTTCACGAACCAAGGCCAGGGCTTGGCGGTTTCCTTCCACCTCCGCAGCCAGACCAGGGTCTCCGAATCCCCCGCGTTCCCTGAGCCCACCGGCGCGTCCGTGAAGGAGAAGTCCCTTGCAATCCCCTGCATGGCCTGTTGACGCCGCCATTTGGCGAGGACGGAGGCCGTGCGGGCCTCCACGTACTTCTCGTCCGATTTCGCCTCAACGCGGATCTCGGCGCCCTGCTTGGACAAGGCGTCCAGGTAGCCGCGGAGGTTCTTTCCGATGCCATAGTCATCTAGGGTGATGCGGCAGGCGGGAGGGTCCAGGGAGAGGAGGACGCGGCTGAGGAGACGCTGGTAGACGACGTCCAGGATGAGGTTGAGGTTGTAGCGGTCGACGTCCCACGGCGGGAGGGTCTGGAGTTCCCAGGTCAGACCCCGGCCGCGAAGGCCGTCCAGCTCCCGGTAGAGTTGGTCCCAGAAGGCGAAGGCGTGGGCTTTCTTCGTGTCCGCGGTGCCGACGGCGGCCTCCAGGCGATCCAGGGCGTCGCGCTGGACCACGGCGACCGCGAGAACGGCGTGACCGAGCACCTCCCCTTTCCCGGTCTCGTCCAGGCCGATGAGATACTCTTTGGTGGTGGGGTCTCGGGTTTGCCCAAGCAGGCGGGAGATCTCTTGAACCGCGTGTTCGAGGAGTTGTCCTTCGCCGCCGTTGAAGTAGAGCGTCCCCTTGTCGTAGAAAGTGAAGACGGACTTCTCGATGCGGATACGCCAGGCCTCGTGGGCTCCGCAGACTTGCGTGTCCTCGGTGCCGAGGCGGGCGAGGAAGGCGCGAGCCTCATCGCCCTGTGCGGCGGACAGCCCTTTCCACGAACGGCCCTTCACGTCGGAGAAGATGTGCCGTAACAGATAAGGATTAAGGGGAGTATAGCGATTCGACGGCGTTGACGGATTCGTCGCTCGACACCGCCAAACAACAGATGCGCGCGCTCAGGGACCGCGCCGTCCAGCTTCGCATCGCTGCGACCATGCCCAAAACCCCCAAGACACGTCCGATGGACCACGTGCAGGATGCGATCTTTTCGAGACTCGGAGGGGCGATAGGACAACAGATTGTGAAAGATCGTGGCCTCGGTTCCGTTGTCGGCCGTGCCATCTCACGCGACTCTCGGGCGAACTCTCGTATGGCGATGCTAACGCAGAGGAGCCGCGACGCGCTCCAACTGGTGGATGAGGCGGCTGGCGTCTTGAATGGTGTCAGGGGCGTGATGACTCCTCGAGTCTTCGCATCTCTCTCGAGTCGGCTCACCAAGGCCCGATCTGCAGTCCGACCCGCAACGGTCCTCATCCATTCGATGGCGGTAATCGATGGCTTCTTGGCTTATGAGCCATCCGACCGAGGCATAGCCATCCCTCCGGAGGACTATGAGATCCTTCGACGACTGGAGACCGCGCTCCGTGGCCACATTCGTCTCAAGTTGTCTGAACTGACCTCCGCTTGGTGGATTCAGAGGGTTCCCGATGATGTCAGGAAGAAGGCGGACGATAGGAAGGTTCGACGGGAGAGCATGTGGCCTTGGTCAGAGGGCGGCCAAGCCGACCTTCTTGGCTACCTCGACTTCTCGGATTACTTGAAGATCGTCTCCAGGAAGGACAACTGGCGTGACGTGTTCCTGTCGACCTTCAAGGACGAGGAGATCCTACGCGCCAAGCTCAGGGAACTCGAAGCAATCCGGAATGACATCGCCCATGTGCGCACGCTCACCGCCACGCAGCGCACGAAGCTCTCGTTGTACTCCGGGGAGTTACTTGGGGCGATCCGAAAGGCGTCGTGACAGGCACAAGCACCACTTCCATCGGTGATGAGAAACAGGTTCACTCGGAGTCGCTGCCCCTAAGAAACAGGGCGACTCCCACGATGATGAGAAGCACTCCGAGAGGCCCCATCCACCACCCGCCTACGCCTGCGATTCCTCCCAGCCACCCAAGAACGATCAGGAACAACCCGCCGAGGACGAGGATTGCCGGAACGGTCGACGCGGAGAACTGGAAGTTGGCGCCTATTTCAACCATACGAGCACGACCTCCTGTTCCGCCACATGGCCAGCGCGAGCCGAAATGACTATTCCTCCTCGAAACCGCTTCCTTCCCGGAACTTCATCGTCTTGGCGTTTTCGGAGACTGTGCGGACCACATTGTCCGGCGCGCCCTCGGGGATTCTCGCTCGAATCTCAAGGTCCACCTCGACCTCGCTGTCCCGTAACGAAACCAGGTGGGCCAAGATCTCCTCAGCCACCCTTCCAGCATCGCGAGCGAGTCGTGTAGGATCGAGCGAGACAGCACCATGGAACCGTGTAGGCATCGAGTGAACCGGTTCCGCTGGCGTCTCCCCTGGAGCCGCGCTTACCGTTCCTCCCTTGGCGACACCCCCGGGGTCTTTGGCACTCAGGACGCCCTGAGTCACGAGCCCGGTGCTAGCTCTGATCGATTCAGAGGCCGCTTCCGGCTTCACTAGGCAGCCGTTCCCATCGAGAAGCACGCGCACGTCGTGGGTCTCCCAGGTGAGTCCGAGATAGCGCCCACGTGCATCCTGCCCGGACGCATAGGCGAAGAAGTCCCGGGACCGCAGTCCTTCCCGGATCGCGTCAACGAGAACCTCCTCCTTCGTGAGGCGGGGGAGGTAGAGATATGTCGTGAGGTAGTCCCACAGCTTGCTCACCGAGAGATGGTCTCCAGTCTTCCAGAGCCACCGATCCAACTCCAGCTTCAGTGGTAGCGGGGACCACGCCGTGATGAGCTGCTGGTCCTTCGTCACCTTGTGACTGACTCGCGAGAGGATGCCGCCTTGCCCCCCGGAGAGCCGGCTGATGTCCCACTGGATCTCCTTCGGTCCCCCCTCCGCGGTCGCTTCCTGGTGCGGGACGTGCACCCAACAGTAAGCCTCGGCGATCTGCGCGTCGACGGTCTTGTCGGCCTTCTCAAGGCCCTCCTTGGCCTGGCGATGCTGCACCGCATCCAAGCCGAGCTGCTCCTCGTCGTCGAGGACGCTCTGCCAGGCCCTGAACAGCCGGATGGACTGGAGGCCGTTTCGGATTCCGGCGTCGTCCGGAGCAAGGAAGACTAACATGTTCTTGTAGATCCGCGGTCCCGTCCCCTTGGAGTCGAGGATCTCCTGCGCGCGCACCTTGGCGGGATACTCGCTCCCGCGGCGGTGAACGTACGCCGGTCCGAGGATGACCAAGCGGGCCTCCTGCTCATCGGGGATCTCCCCCGGGTCCGAGGTCACGTGGACGGCGCGGAAGTCATTGCGATCCCGAAGCCGCTGCAGCCTGGCGGTCAGCTCGTTCTCGATGTCGACCGGATCCCATTGGGCCGCCCGGTCCTCCACGGTGCGTCGAAGGGTCGGCCGGAGGTCATACCAGTACCTCTGGTTGTCGTGGTAGAGGTAGGTGAGCTTCTCGGTGAGGCGGCTCAGGGCGTCGGCGAAGATGGCAATGTTCTCATCGGGCTGGACCACACCCAGGCGGATGCGGACGTCCTCGATGCCGCGGGCATGCATCTGTCGGACGCTGGGAGCGCTCCCGAGGAAGATGGTCCTGGCCACCCTGCGGCTGGCGGTGACCCGACCGAACCTCTCGCTGTCGCGGTCTACACGGGCCGGGCCGCTCTCGGCCCCGTCGACGTCCACGTCAACGATAATGCTCCATTGGTCGCCCAGGTATCGTGTCAGCTCGTCCCGAATCTTCGGAGCGTACAGCGGGATGCTCCCGGGCATGATTAACGGGCTCTGGTCGTTCTGGGCCCAGAGCTCGTGGACTACCGCCGCCATGAGACGAAGGACTCCCCGGGTCCGCTGGAACTTCTCCAGGGTCGCCCAGTCCTCGTAAAGGCGGTCAAAGAACTCCGGGTGGACCGGGTAGGCTGCCCGAAGTCGCTCGAGGTACTCCTTCTCTTTGCATCCTGTGGGGAAGTCTCCGCTCTGCTCGCGGTACATCCGCTGGAACGCTGTGCATGTCGCGTCCCGGGCGGCCTCGTCCTCCATCTTACTGAAGATGCGGCGGCGGACGATCTCGAAACTCTCGAGCTGCCCGACCGGTTGCCACACGGACTCCAGGCGGCCGAACGTATTCTCTAATCGCTCCAAGGCGGCCAAGCCCCCCTCGCCTCCAATCTCGATGTCGCTCGCGGGGATGCTCGCGACGACCATGCTTGTCTTACTTCGTCTGGCGGCTTCGGTCAGGTTCTGCACGAAGGTCATGTTGCTGTCGAAGCTCCCCGCAGGCAGGCCGGTGACGCCGTAGATGTTGCGTGTGTAGGCGACGAGTTCGTCAATCAGGACGACGCAAGGGCCGAATGTCTCGAAGAGTTCGAGCATCGCGTCGCTTCCTGGTGCGACTCCCTTCTCGTCGGCTTCCTTGACCAGATTGAAAGCCTCTTCGGCCCGGTCGTGGCCACCGATCTGTGCCGCCATTTCACCCCAGAGCGTTCGAGCGGGGCCTTTGAGATGTGGGGTCTTCCAAGGCTTGGTAGATCCCAAGGCGGTGCCGACGAGCACCGCGAACCGGCACTTCGGCACGTTTCCGACGTTGGCTTCCCGCAGGAGGTCCGGGGCGCCCTTGAGGTTGCGGGGGTTCACCCCGCTGAGGAGGTGATAGAGAGCCAGCATCGTGTGGGTCTTTCCCCCGCCGAACGAGGTCTTCAGCTTCACCACCGGCTCTCCACCGAGACCGCCAACCCTTTGAAGGGCGATCACGAGGAGACGCCGCATCCCTTCGGTGATGAAGGTGCGGGCGAAGAACTCGGCCGGATCTTGGTACTCGACATCGGCCCGACCCTGTAGGACCTGGGCCAAGTCAGCGGCGAACTCTGCCTGCTGGTACCTTCCGGCGGAAACGTCCCCGTGCGGGATGGCGACTTGCCGCCATGGTTTTAGGCTCATTTTTTCTCCTCCACTTCAAAGGTCTTCTGGGGTCCCTCTCCCGTGATGGCTGCGGCCTTCTTGAGGATTTCCGGCCAGGCGACGACGAACTCGTTGTAGGCAAGGGCCTCTTCCGACCATCCCTTTCTCTCGCAGATCATGTAAAGGCGATACGCGAGCGTTTTCGCATCTTCGCTCCGGCCAGGACCGAGGCGAGCCACGAGGGCCGCTGCGGCGGCCTCTCCGCCATCCAGATGCCGCTTGATGAGTTGCTGCGCGCACTCCCAGAGAGTTAGGCGAGGATCAGTGATGGGATCCCAGTCGGACGGGTAGTTTGTGCGCGGAAGGAGCGCAACCTTCCCGCCCTTGCTTGCAATGACTCCGGCCCGCACCATTCCGTCGACGCTTACATTCTTTGCCCGGGCGAGGACATCGGCCTCTCCAAAGGGGCCAGATGTAATCCCGTACTGCTCAAACCATGAGATGCAAAACTGGGTGTCTCGGTCGGCCTCACCTTCTTCTTGTTTCAAGAAGGACTCAAGTTCACTGTTGATGAGTTGAAGTGCTGCCCGGACCGACATCGGGGAACCCTCCGCTTCGATCACCTTCCCGTACCGACTGAACACCGCCATACCGGGACCGATGGAGGCTTGCGCCATGTCCACTGGTGCTATGTTTCCCTGTTGAAGCTTGCGTAGGGCGCCTGGTAACTCTCGTTTCAGTTCGGTCACGAACTCGCGACGGGTGGCCAAGGCGGCGTTCTCTGCCCGCGGGCGGCACACCAGGATGATGCTGGAGGCGAGCGAGTTGGTGTAGTTACCGACCATGCGGCCTTGCCGCTCGGTTCTCATAGGCCATGTGCCCGTGATTGAGAAGCCGGCGCGGATAGCAGCGTCGAGAAAGCTCTCCCAGCCGGTACTGGCAGTGCCGTCGGCGCCGTCGCTCTCAGATTGCTTGTACGCGTAGTAGATGGTGACCGGGAACGCTGGGTGGGAGTGAACAACCAGATGGTGCATTGCCTGTGTCATGCCGTCGAGGAAGAACGCTTCGGCCTTCTCCTTCCCTCCATGGCGGTAAGGCGTTGCCACGAGCTCCTCAGCCTTCGGCACGGCCAGAGTAGCAAAGAGGTCAGGAAAGACTGGTTTGAGGGATCTTCGGAGCCAGATGTAGAAGTAGTCTGACAGGTCGGCGTAGTTAATGTTATCGTAGTACGGCGGGTCCGTGCTAACAACTCTCGTTCCTCCAAACTCTAGAGTCTGGGCATCTCTCTGCGAAGCTACTCCCGGATGGCCGATCGCCATCGAGGCGACACCACGCGAAATGCCGTCGAGCGACACGGCCAGGTCCCCTGCGGCGTCAGCGAAAGGACTCACCTCCGCGTAGTCCCAAACCATCGGCACCGCCTGCCTACCGAAAACATGTACTGCTTGATCCCGTGAGTTACTCCAGGACACAAGCGATGCGTTATAGTCGGACAGCTTGCTCACCCCGAGACCCAAGTAAACCGCCACCGCATCGGCGTAGGCGGAAGCGCCGGTGCCGCCGGCATCTACGGGCTCGCCGTCGTCGCGGAGACCGGCGGCAACGCCGTCGCGTTTCACCCGCTCCCGCGCTTTCTAGACTAGGTCGGAGAGCGTCATCAGCAGCACGAGCTGGCGGGGGGTGAAGAGGTCGGCAAATCGCGTGAGGCCGTATAGAGTGCACCAAAAGTTTGCCGTATCATCAACGGGCATCTCTTGGGTTGGAACCTCGGCGGGCATCTCGCATCGGGCGATGTCCTCGTGCTCCATAGTCGGTGACAGATAGACCCTTCCGTGGTCACCTTCGGCAACGATAGCCATTAACCGCGTGCCCATGCGGCCAGCCTTGCCCTCGGCTCTGATGTGTTCGCCCGCCATCGGCGTCCCCGAGATCAAGCATTGGAAGTTCGCACCGCGCGCTAGCTTGGTTCCGTTCCTAGTCGCCTCGATGTCCTTCGGCTTGCCCACCTTCACTGTGAAGCGGTAGCTGCCGGCCTCAATCACCGGCTCGATGTAGGCTTCCTTGCCCGTCCTGGTAGAGAGGATGAAGGAAGAGATGAGAGGTACTTCTAAGTGGGCAAACGCTGGATTAGGGCTCTTCACCGTGCGCGCCCAAAGCCAGGCGATTACAGTGAGTTTCTCGCCTACCAGCGGAATCAGGTCAGGCCGCGCCTTGGCCATCTCCGCTGTGACCTCGATCTTCGGGTAGAGATGTCCGATCCGCTTCTCGGCCTCGTCCCTCATCCACTGGCCGTAGAATCGCACGTCCTCGGCGAGGCCCTGTGCGCCCTTCCAGCCGCCGGAATGTACCTGTTGCTGCTTCCGCGCCTCCGAGTTCACCGGCGGTCGCCCAGCGAACTTCGGCGGGATTTCGATCATCGCCTTGCAAATCAACACCGCCACCGGGTTTAGGTCGCTCGCGTGTGCCTCAAGCCCGAGCCGCTGGGCCTCCAGCGGGAGCGAACCGCCACCCGCGAAGGGGTCGTGAAAGGCGGGGAGCCTGTCCGGGTTGAACAACTCCTTGGCGCGCGGATGGCCCTTGTTGGCGGCGCAGGTGGCGCGCCAGCTCTTCTGAATCTCCTCCCGCGCCTGCGAGAGCACGGTTTCGTTAGTGGTGTTCTCCCACAGCACGAGTTGCTCAATCAGCCGGAAGAGACGCCGGCGCTCTCTCTCTTGGGCTTCCTCCGTCGGGAACTTGTCCGGGTGCGCTGACGGATCGTCGACCATCTGCGCGAAGATCACCGCCCGCGCCGTGGCCAGCGGCCGCCGCGCCCACCACAGGTGCAGCGTGCTCGGGTGCCCGTGACGGATCGACTTTTCGCGGGCCGAGGCCTTGTTGATGGCCTCCAGGGGGAGTGCGACTTCGATGAGCTTCTTGCCGGGTTGGATCACTTAGGACCCTCCGTCATTCGCGAAACGCGAGCAAGCAGGTCGCGCAGGCTAGTGAATCGATCGACGAACTCTCGAGTGTCGTCAATCGACCTTAGATAGGTCCTTGCGTGGGCGATGTCGTTCCGGAGAAGGACGATTGGATTTGCTTTTGCACGAAAGTCATCGCCAAAATCCTGCTGCTGCGCTAACACGAACACGACATCGCTGAATTTCGAGAGTTCTAATGGATCGGGCTCAAAGCGAGCGCCCTTTAGCTTCCTCAAGTCCTTGCGCAATATCTTGCGTCGCTCTGGCTTGAGATGTTCTGTCCATGTCGGCCAAGGAGACCGTTCACGGACTAGGGCCCGAAAACACATCTCCAAGTGACTGATCAGGCCAAAGAGCAACATTCGCACAGGGAGCTTGAGCAGGTCACTCTGGGTAACCAATCCGTCCATCCGTCCGCCACGTAGGATGAGCCGATAGTGGCTCTCGCGAAACTGCGGAATCAAGTCAGCAATGGGCATGTCCGCTGCGACAATCACCCCTTCGCTGAGAGGCTGCATCGCCTGACGGACGGTCTTACCGCTGTGGTCTCCCGAACGATCCAAAACGCCAATCGTGGCATCGCCCTCCATTACAGGAAACTGGTCGAAAATCGGGTAGTTCTGCGCCAGCCAGGACGCCGCATGGGCCTCTGCGGGCGCATAAACCAGGTCCGGCGCGAACGTTCCGATCAGTCGTACATGGAAGCTCAGGTCCATCGCCTTGAGGGCTGCGTCAAGCTCCGCGTCGAGTACCGGCATCACGCCCCTTGACTATCGTCGTCCGTGTCCGCTTCGAGATCCGCGGCCACCATCGCACCCGTGACGCGCCGAATCTCCTGCCACAGTCGCTCCTGCCGCAAGTCCAGGAATGCATCGTAGTCGTCCTGTAATAGCGGCGAGTCCGCCCCTGCGGGCAGACCGTGAGAGGCCAGCACGGTCTCGAACGGGAACCCAGGCGTGTTGCGGATCTCGGCCATGTAGTCGGAGGGCGCGCGGTCACTGATGATTTGGTTCGTTGTGCGGTCGATTAGTGTTCGGTTAAGTACACAGTCCCGCATGCGCGCTAGTGCGACACCGCGGCGCTCCAGGTAACCAGCCGGGAAGACGTGGTGGTCGTCAATCCCCTCCTCTGCCATGAGCTTGCCCGTGATTACTGCCTGAGTATGGAAGTCGCGTGCGCTGCCACCCAGGATCAGGCAGATCGTGCCGCGATAGATCGCTCGCTGACGAGGCGTCACGTCGCGCAGCGCTCGCGGGTCGAATCGGAAGGACGAAACGGATTCTGGCAGATCGCCGCCCGAAAGCCAAGGGATGATTTCGACAACGTCCTTCGCCGACTTGCTGTTTGGCGCGCTCTCGTAGGCCTGACCAAAGACCGCGCACCAGAACCAGCGCTTGAGCTTCTCTCGCTGCACACCCGCCTCGGCGGTCTTGGGGCTCCCAGCCCGCGCCAGCACCGCGGCCAGCGTCGGCAGCATGGTCTGGTACGGTATCCACTTAGAGAGCATCACCTTGCAGTCGTCGCGCAGGATTTCTAGCCCGGTGGCAAGCCCCAGCACGACCTTGTCCCACCAGCCGGTGATATCGGACGGGGCCATATTCAGCACGTCGCTGCGCTTGCACGAGGGCGCCTTGCGACTCGCGAGCGAGATGCCTTGCAGAATATAATAGGGGTCGACCTCGAAGTCAGCGATCGCTGGATAATCGACGAGCGCCTTCTCCCACAGTGCGCGCAATTTGAGGTTCTCCGCCCAGAATCGTGCAGTCAGTAACTCAAAAACGCTGAGCTTCACGCCGGTGCGATTCAGGGTTTCAAAGATCGTGCAGAGCGCATCGGGCTCGGTCTTGTCTGAAAGCGTGACCACGGGGAAGTGGTAATCGTCGATGGCCTGAATCCACTTCGCCTCAATGCCATCGAGGGCGTCCTCGAGGACGATGCGTTCCTTGTCCGCCAGACGGCGCGCGACCTTGCGCCCCCACTGGCTGAACCCGCCGGCCCCTCCTTTCAGGACGGAGAGGGGTAGGAGCAGACCTTCGGCCTGGATCTCGAAATCCTCGTAGGCCCTCGCTCTCTTGGTGGTTGTGCGTTCATGAAAGATCGCGTCTTCAAAATCCACATTGCGCATGAGCTTGCTGAGGTCGAGGAAGTAACGATGCTCGCCGACGCCGTAGAAGGCTTGGTAGAGCGAGGTGAGCCGCTGTTGCCCATCGAGCACCAGGAAGGTGTGCTTAGCGCCGTCGAGCAGCGGCGCACCCTCAAACTCACGGGCGGCGAATACCCGTTTTGCGTCGCGCACCCGCAGTATGCTGCCAGCCGGATAGTTGTTGGCGATTGAGACGATTAACTCCTGCGTCGCGCCTGGCTCCCAGACGAAGTCGCGCTGGAAGTCCGGGAGGACAGTCGTGCGGTTGTGAATCTCTGCTAGGAGATCCTTAAGGGCACGAGGGTTGGTGTCCTCGAAGAGGTTCATGACGGGGCCTCGCTCGCCTTGAGAAGTTTCTTCAAGTCGTAGTTCACGCTCACGGCGTCCCAATCCGGGTCGTTCTTGAAGGGCTTGCGCACGTACCGTGGCACCGAAGCGCCCGAATCCTCCACGGGGACGATGGCAAGGATGAACGTCTCCGGCTTGTTCAATCCTGTGAGGATCTCGTTACGAGTGACGGTGACGGTTTCCGCATCCTTGACCCTCCCCTTGACCTCCAGGAAGAAGAGGCGGCCGCTGCTTGGCTCTCGGCTCTCTAGGTCGTACCCGAGATTCTCGGTGTGCACGTCCCGTGGTTCGCGGCCCAGTTTCCGTTCCGCCTCCTTGACGGCCTCCATGGCCAGTAACTCCACACGAGCGTGATCCTTGGCGAACGTCGGCGGCTTGGCCGCCCGTCCCATCGCCTTGTCCAGGAACCCCTGTGGCACGACCACAGCCCCGGTGACCACGACGGGGGGGCGTAGGATGAGCTGCTTCTCCTTGTCCAGTTCTGCCATCCGGTCCTTCAATCGAGCCTCAAGGTCGTCCGCCCGGCGACGGGCGTTTCCAGAGCTCAGGGACGCCTTCTTCCCCTGGAGCTCCTTCGACTTCAACTCGTTCGCTCGCCGATCCCAGTAGGTGATCTCCTTGGTCAGCCGCTCCCGCACGGCCTTCCGGGTCCTTTCGACGGACTGTTCACGCTGCTTCAGGATCTCCTCGAACACCTTGGGCAGGACCTGGCCCGACGCGTATTCGACCGCACGTTCCTGGGTCATGGAAGAGAGCCACGCAGGCGTGAGGGCGGCGGTCACCGCCACGCGCTCCTCCTCTTCGAGCGGTCGGTAGTCAAGATAGGGGGCATAGCCGGCGTTCCGGAAGCCGCCCTTCGCGGCGGCCTCGACGAAGTACAGCTGCCGCCAAACGGTCCGGTGGTTCCCACGGGTGTCGGTGCGGCCATCGAGGATCTCCCCTTGGAGGTACCAGAGGCCCCTCGGCTCCTCACCGCCATCGATAGGGTCGACGAGGATCGCCCCTCGGTCCAGCGCATCCTTGTTCCGTTCATTGGTGAGTTCCAGCACCACGTCCAGAAGGGGATGGCCCGGGCAGACGAACTCCGCCATGGGTTTCCCCGCCACTTGGATGAGGTCCTTCTCGAACGTGATCCGCTCGTACTTCGTCTGCAGGCGCAACCCCCGCGCGACGAGACCATCCCGGTTGCGGACCGCCGCGGGTACGTGGGTGATCTCGAACCGCCGGGGCTCCCTCTCATGGACCGTCCCGCCCACCTCGCGGAACGCCTTCAGGAAGAAGGTCTGGATGAAGTGCGGCTGGAGCTTCCGAGCTTCCGCCCGCTCCATCTCCTCCCTGATCTTTCGGATGCGGCTCGCGTCCATCGTGTCTTGAGCCAAGGCACGCTCGTCGAGCAGGCTCCTCAGATGCTCGTGATCGAGCTTGCCCTCCAGTTTCTCGTGCAGCCGCGCGCGGACCTCGGGCCTGTCCCCGTACCGGACGGCCTCCATGATGAGGTCCCGCAGCTCCTTCGCCTCGATGGCCCGGCCCAGCACGTCGAACACCCGCCCCCCGAGCGCCCGTGACTCCTCCTTCAGTTTGGCGAAGAGGTGCTGGAACACGTCGCCCTCGCGCGTGCCCTTGGCCACCAGGTTCCACATGTGGCAGACCTCCGTCTGGCCGATCCGGTGGATGCGGCCGAACCGCTGTTCGAGCCGGTTCGGGTTCCACGGCAGGTCGTAGTTGACCATGAGGTGGGCCCGCTGGAGATTGACCCCCTCCCCTGCGGCGTCCGTCGCGATCAGCACGAGGACATCTTTGTCCTGGACGAATCCGTTCTGAGCGAACCGTCGGTCTGCTCGGTTCATGCCGCCATGGATGGTCACCACGGCGTTCGGCTTGCCGATGAGGGACCGGATGCGCGTCGCGAGGTACGTGAGCGTGTCCCGATGCTCGGTGAAGATGATGATCTTGCGGCGGTGATGCTGGGCGTCGAACAGCTCGGGCTGCTCCTTCAGGATCTTGGCGAGCTCGTTCCACTTCCCGTGCTCCTTTGAGTTGCGGACGGTGAGCGCCTCCTCCTCGAGCGTCTTCAACGTCTCAATCTCCTTCTCGAGTTCCTCGATGGTCTGCGCGGCGGTGGAGTGCGTCACGATCTCGGTCTCAAGCCGCTCCCGTTCATCATCGGAGAGGTCTTCATCGTCTGCCTCCTCGACATCGACCGCAGGCTCCTCCTCTTGGCCGAGGGCCGCCCCTTGGCGCCCCGCTTCGATCTCTTTCAGACGCTCCTTGAGATTCTCCCGGCGGCGGTGAATCGACTGATAGATCGCCTCGGGGCTGGAGGCGAGCCGCCTCTGGAGAGTAACCATGGCGAAGCCGACGATGGCTCCGCGCTTGCCCTGTCCGGCGCGCTGGAGCCGCTCCACCCGGTTCATCTCCCGGCTGACGTAGTTCGTCACGGCGGTGTAGAGGTCGTACTCTGGCGGTGTCAATTCGTAGAGGGGCGCATAGGCGCGGCGTTCGGGGAAGAGCGGGGTCTCGTCAAACTTGAGGAGGTCCTCCTTCACGAGCCGGCGCATCAGGTCGTTCGCGTCCGCCTTGTGCCCTGAGCGCGCGCGGCCTTCGAACCGATCCGGGTCGATGAGCGCGAGGAACGATTGGAAGTCCTCTTCCTTGCCGTTGTGAGGTGTGGCGGTGAGCAGTAGGAAGTGGCGCGTTATGGAACTAAGCATCTTGCCCAGGTTGTAGCGCTTCGTCGGTTTCGGTTCGTTGCCATACCAGGGGCAGCTCATCTTGTGGGCCTCGTCAACCACAATGAGGTCCCACTCGGTCTGGCGAAGCTTCGCCTGGATCTCATCGCTCCGGCTCAAGTGGTCTAGGCGCGCGATCACGTGGTTGAAGGTGGCAAAGGGGTTCCCGCTCAGGTCCGCCTCGATGAGGTCATTCGTGACTGGTTGGAAGCCGAGGTGGAACTTCGTGGCCATCTCCTCCTGCCATTGCTCCGAAAGGCTCCCAGGACAAACGATGAGGCATCGTCTGAGGTCCCCGCGGACGATGAGCTCCTTCATCAGAAGGCCCGCCATGATGGTCTTCCCCGCCCCGGGATCGTCGGCGAGCAAAAACTTCAGTGGTTGGCGGGATAGCATCTCCTCGTACACCGCCGTGATCTGGTGGGGAAGGGGATCGACGAGGGATGTGTGGACGGCCAAGAGCGGGTCGAACATGTAGGCCAGATGGATGCGGTGCGCCTCGCTGACCAGCCGGAATCGGGCGCCGTCGGCGTCGAAGGGGCGGCCTCCGGCCTCTTGCTTGATGACCCCAAGGGTCGGCTCTTGGCTGCGGAAGAGGAGGGCGTCACCCGTGCGACCCTGGGAATCGCGGTAGACGACGGCGAGGGCTGAGGTGCCCTGCCATTTCACGTCTACGACTTCCACTGGGGAATCTGCCAGGATTCCGGTGAGCATACATCCCCTCGTGATCTCCTCGAGCTTGGCCAATGCTTCTCTCCCCAGATAGACGGGCGGTGGGGTAAAGCCCGGGGGGGACTTAAGCTTCACTCACCGGGACTTTACATGCCGGCCCCTGGACACATAAGGTTTTGAGTTGAGCCGAGTTGTGCCGTCCATGATTGACGACGAAGCGCTCAAGCCCGCAGAAGAGGCCATTCGGCCCTTCCTTGTTCAATTGGACGAGCTTAAAGGCCTGATTGCGTCCCATCGGCCCCTTGACCAGAACGTTGTGGCAAGGCTGGAAAACGCTTTCGAAGTAGACTTCGTGTTTCACTCGAACGCGATCGAAGGCAACCCGCTCAACAGGCGGGAGACCGAGCTAATTCTTGAACGCGGTCTTACAGTCGACTCCGTCCCTCTTCGACATCACCTCGAGGTGGTAAACCTGCGCGGTGGCTATCGTTTTGTGCAGGACCTTGCGCGGGGGCAGGAGCCCTTGTCCGAGCAGAACATTAAGGAGGTCCATCATCTGGTCTTGAAGGGCATCCAGGACAGTGAAGCGGGTCAGTATCGGACGAGCGCCGTGCGCATCACGGGGACCGAGCACGAACCGCTCGATCCAGTCTTGATCCCCGAATATATGGAGCGGTTCGTTTCATGGCTCAACAGCAATCATAAGCTACACCCACTTGTGCTTGCGGCGGGTGCTCATTGGGCGATTGTGAACATACATCCTTTCCGAGACGGGAATGGCCGTGTTGCCCGGCTTCTGATGAACTTCATTCTCTGGAAGGCTGGGTATCCCATTGTAATAGTAAGAGAAGAAGACCGCGACACTTACTATGATGCACTTGAGGCTGGAGATGCGGGCAGTACTGTCCAATTCTGCGAGTTCGTCGCCACGGCCGCCCTCAGGAGCGGTAGAAGCTATGAACGGGCGATTGCTGAACAAGCCCGGGCGGAACAGCTCTTGGGCGGACTAGTGATGTCGGTGTCGCGGCAGGCGAAGGAGAAGGAACTCGCGTACTACGAGATTTGGAAGTCGCGCATGGAAAGCGTAAAGGCGGAGTTCAAGTCTCAGACCGGTTTCCTCAGGGCAAAGCTCAGCGGCAGAATCGACCTGAGTTTCGAAGACTTCGGGATGATAGGTTTTGAGAAGTTCAGCGCACTTATCCAGAAGAGCCCCGTCCCTGAAACTTGGTTCTTTCGCATTAGACTTTCCGACATCGCCGGCAAAGTTACGTCGTATGTATTCTGGTTCGGCTTCCCCAGCAACTTCGTGACTAACTTTACCCGGAGGCCATCGCTCGTTACTTTGCTGATATCGGAGCGGAAAAACGACGAGTGGCAGAAGCTGGTCGGCCCTGGAGTTCCGAGGTTGCGGGAAATCTTCGAGCACACGAACCAGGTGTATCGCTGCTACTGGATTGGTGATGGACCACACGATACTGACATGCCCATACAACCGGCAAGTGCGGCAACAGTCGCTACCGACTTTTTCAAAGACGTGCTGTCAACGTTCTAGGCTAGCTGCGCATGCACCGGCAAATGCTCCTTCGCCGCGCTCTTGGAGGGGAACGCGCGGAAGCACCGCGTGCAGACGAACCCCACGATGCGGCGGATCTGCCGGTTGGGGCGGTGGAGCGTCCCCTTGGGCTTCCCCTTCGCGGGATCCGGCGCCTCGACCGCTCCCTTCCACATCCCCACCCGGGTGGAGATGTTCAGTTGCTTCGCCTGGTGGAGGAGGTGGAGGTGCTTCTTGGCCAGGCTCACGGGAATGACCTTCTCGAGGAGGTGCGGTCGGAGGCGCCGGAGCAGGATCCGGTGGGGGATGGCCCGGCCCTTCGACTCGGGGATGGCCGCCAGGATGGCGTCCTGCAATCCCCGCCGTTCCGTGGCGGTCAATACCCGCGCCTTGCGTGCCATGAGGAACCCGCCCCGGAATCGTCGAACCCCTCTTAGCCCTTGTCATTCCTGAATGGCGCCCCGGGCTTCACTCCCGAACCGAGGAGGAGTTCCATGGGGCAAGCCTGGCGATGTGGGCCCACCGGGTTTCCTACGGCCCCGCCCGCGCCCGGTCCTCCGCGATCGCGCGCCCCTGCCGCGCGATGATCTCCAGAGCACGCCGGCCCGAGGCCATCGCGGCCCGCAGCGCCTCGGCGCCTTCGCGGAAGTCGTCCCCCTCGAACCGGTCGGAGGCCCGGGTCACCGCCAGCTTCAGGTCCCGGACGACGTCGTGGACCTCCTGGAACTCCCCGCGCGTCACGCGGCTGCTCCAATCCGCGCGTGTCTCGGCGGCGTCCAGGACCCGTGCCTCTTTGCCATGAGGAATCGCCGCCGGAACGCCCCTCGCCTCTTAGGCCCGGGACTCCTGGTACCCCGCCTACTCCGCAACCAGTGACTGTCGACCAGAGGCGCTGAGGGCTACAGGGGAGGGTTTAAGGTGCGCGGGGGTATGGGTATTTGAGAGACCATGGCTAAGATGACAAAGCCCGGTGGAGAGATTGTTCAGCCCAGTGCTCCGTTCCTGAACCTGTCTGTCACCAACCAAGTCCACATCGACGTGGACAACTTGGCCGCTATCCTCGACCGGTACGAGGCTGACCGGGGCGGTTTCTTCCGCCGAATCCCGCGGCTTCGGTGACGAAGACATCGGTAGCCTACATGCAGGGTGAACCGCCAAGCCCTTAAGCGTGGCGAGCGACTCACGAACCCTGGATGAGCGAGAAGCTGGAGCAAGTCCTGGAGACCCTGGGGTACAAGGTCGCCAAGGGTAGCGCCCAGGATGACAAGGGACGCACGATTCCCCTGTGACCTTCAAGCACGGCGTCCACCAGCTTGTTGCGTTCGAGGAGGATAACGGGGTCCAGCTCGCGTATCCCATGGACATTCGCCCGGAGGATACCGCACTGCTCGAGAAGCAGCCGGATGAGATCATCGGACAGTTGTTCTCCATCCTCAAACGGGAGGTCTTGGAAGGCCGGACGGCGTACGTCATGGCGACGACCGAGACGGAGAACCCGAAGAAGTGGAAGGCCCTGAAGCAGATCCGCGTGAGCCAGAAGGTCATCGTCGGGGACGCCGAACCGTACACCCTCCAACGCGTCGCCGATGGGATCCAGGAGATCGTGGTCGTCGCCGTTCGATGTCAGCTCGTGATGGGAGAGGCCCTTCGCAGCGTTGCGACCGCCACGAAGATCTCCACGACGACGTACCACGACGCGATGTACCGATGAACCCGCCGTGGACCAATCCGCGTCGTGTCGACTACGGACACGGAGTTCCCAGTTGTCAGGAGGCTGGGGACCTGCCCAAGCGGCTGCGGTTCAGCATTCGCGGCAAGGAGATCTAATTCACCAACCGGGGGTGCGTTAAGCCGGACTACCTATGCGCACTGATCCTACGGCCCCGCCCGCGCCCGCTCCTCCGCGAGCGCGCGCCCCTGCCGTGTGAGGATCTCCAAGCCCCGCAAGCTCGAGACCAACGCGGTCCGCAGCGCCTCGGCGCCTCCCTTGAAGTCGTCCCCCTCGAACCGCTCGGAGGCGTGTTTCACCGCCATCTTCAGGTCCCGGACGACGTCGTGGACCTCCTGGAACTCGCCCCGCGTCACGCGGCCGTCCGAGAAGATGCACTCGCATCCCGTGCACCGCCACGTCCCGAACCGCCGGCGGTAGTACAGCGTCCCCCGCACCCGGCAGCCGGGGCAGGGCTCCAGGGAGGCCAGGACCCCGCTCTCATTCCGGCGGAAGCGCGGGGATGGAGACCCCGGAGCGGGGGCGGCCGAGGGCTCCGGGAACCCGACCAGGGCCGTTCTGCCGGCGTCCAGCGCCTCCTCCGCGGTCTCGACCGCGCGGCGCTTCCCGGGGACGAAGCCCATCCTCCGCCGCATCGGCTCGCTCTTCCTCCCCTCGATCATGTCACCCGCTGGTCCTCCCCCGTCGCGCCATCGGACCGGAGGACCCTCCCCTGGCCCGCCTTGGCGGACGTGCCTGCGAGTGTTGGATGGGGGGATTATCTAACTTTCGAAAGGGGACGACCCCCCTCGGTCTATTCTCCGATCCGGGAACGCCGTCGCCGGGGCAGGATCCCTGAGGATGGCACCAGACCCGCCTGCCCTTTCCAACGATGGCCAAGACGCCTCGTCGTGGACCCGCGATCAGCGCTGTCCGGCCTCCTAAGCCCCGCGGCATTCGCTCCCGGCCGGCGGGAGAGTGGTCCAGGCCCTCTCGAAGGGAGTCCCGCCCGCACGACCCGCGTCCCCTCCCCGCTCGGCACCCTGTTCCGCCCCGCCGGAACCGACTCCCGCTCGACAGCGGCCGCGCCGCAAGGCTCTATGGAGTAGCACACTGGAATGGAGCGGTGGCGGGTCTGCCGCGAGCGTGCGTCGGTTCGGCGGTGTTCCGGGGCGATCGTGCCGCACCGTAGGAGATCCTGCCACAACCTCCCGCCACCCCGAAGCCGCCGCGGCCCCTTCCGGCAGGTTCCCGGGCGGATCCGGAGGGAGTCTGGGCCCTCCGGGACGGAGGGTCTTAAGGTCGGGAACATTGTGCGGGAAGGCCTCCACGGTGGCGGGAAGTCCGGGAACATCCTGCCGAGAGGGGGTCCCGACGTGCCCGGAAGGGGCGCCGACCTGCCCGGGGTCCGCAAAAACAGGGGGTGGGCGGATTCGCGATCGATTCCGGTCGTGGAGTCGATTCTTCCGGTCCGGCGGGACCGTGCGCCGGGTCGCCGGGGGTGGGCTCAGGGCCGCCCGGAACTCCTCCGCACCTGCCCGGAGCCCATTCCCGGACGTGCCCGCTAGCCTCGCCGGGGGAAGCCTCGGGCGGGCTCTCCGCCGGAGCCAGACAGACCCCTCACGTGGGCGACCGAGGAGGGTCCGGCACCCCTCCCTGGCGACCACGACCCGCTCTCCGCCGCCGTGCCTCCTGCGCGGGTCTGGACGGTATTCTCAAGAATGAGACCACGAATGCGCCGAAAGATATATCCCATCTCAAAAGACATTTCCAAAGAGCATATCCCTTCGCCGATGCACCACTACACCGTCCCGCGTCGCGGGACAGGTGAGAACGCATGGCAAAAACGCAAACGGAAATCCTGGGGTTCATCGAGAACACCCAGAAGGGACTGGCGAAGGTGCGAAAGGAACTGAAGGCCGCCGGGTTCGACCCGGCCGTCATCGACGCGGCCCTGGTCAAGGCCCACCAGGAGTGCGCCGAGGCGAACGCGCGGCAGGAGGACATGAAGCGCGACCTCAAGGCCCAGACCACGAAGGTCGTGGCCTTGACCACGAAGGCCTATCGCCTGGCCTCCGGGTACCTCGACGCCGGCATCGGCGCCGTGGGCAAGGGGAGCGACGCCGCGAAGAACCTCCAGACGATCCGCAGCCGGATCCGCGACCCGGTCGGCGCGACCGAGAAGACGACGCAGGAGCCCCTGCCGGAGGGCACGCAGTAGTCCGGTGCAGCTCCCCGGGGCGCGCCCGGGGGGCACTTTTTTTTTGAAGGAGGGGAATGAGTTGGCATTCACGCACGAAGGTCGTCTAGCCTTGGCCTTGAACCAGGTGGCCGTCCTGGACGAGCGCGAGGACGAACTGAACGCGATGGGCGTCCCCGTCGCGCAGACCATCCGGGAGCTCTCCCTGGCCATCCTCGAGGAGGAGCGGCGGGAAGGCGACGGATGCCTGGACCTCATGGAGAAGTCCGGGAAACTCTCGCTCCGAAGGGGGGGCGCGAGGACGGAGCCCGTTCCGGGACGCGGTTGGCGGTGATTTGGCGGTGACCTCGTGAACGCATCCACGGACCTCGTCTCGTACATGGGCACGGTCGTGCGTGTGGTCGACGGGAGTACCCTCGACATCGAGGCGCACCAGGGCTCCGGCCTCACGCTCCTCCTGCGTTGTCGCCTCGACGGGGTCGTCGTCCCCGGCTTGGACCACCCCGATCCCGAGGAGCGTACGGTCGCGGAGCACGCCAAGGACTTCGTCGAGGTCCTCGTGCTCGACAAGGAAGTCGCCGTCCGCCTTCTTCAGGGCCGGACGGACGAACAAGGGAGGTGGCCGGCGGCGGTCTTCTGGCGGGACGCCGAAGGGACCTGGTCGAGACTCAACGAGGATCTCGTGGAGAACGGGTTGGCGGCGCTTGTGCCACCGAGCGAAGCCAGGACGATCCGTGGCGAGGGCCACGCCCGCGAGGCGGTCGCATGAGCGTCCCTGCCGATTTCGTGTTCTGGTACAAGGCGAGGGTCGTGAACGTCGTCGACGGGGACACCGTGGACCTGGACACGGACCTCGGGTTCCGCATCACGTTCCGGCAACGGTATCGCCTATACGGAATCGACACGCCGGAGATGAACGATCTCGATCTAGCGGTGCGCGCGTCGGCGGTGAAGGCGAAGGAGTACGTGCAGGCGCAGGTCGGCGGCAAGGAGGTGGTCGTGAACACGCACCTGGACCGCGCGGACAAGTACGGCCGGTGGTTGGCGGTGATCCACTACCTCGACTCCGCGGGGACATGGCACGACCTGAACCAGGAGCTCGTCCGCCTCGACTACGCGAGGAAGGTCTTGTACCACTGACGGGGCCGGAACACGTGTGTCCAGACTTTCGGCGGGCCCGCCACATAGGGCAGATGCGTCCCGCTCTATCAGAGGTCCGGAGGAAAGGCACTTACCGCCGAGGCGCCTCGTGTCTCCATGGACTCCGGGGCGGCCGCCTTCGAGGCACGTCGCAAGGTCGGGATTGGCCACATCGCTCGGGGCGTGCTCCAGGTCACGGGACGGGACGCGCGGACGTTCTTGAACGGCCTGGTCACGAACGATGTCCTCCAGATGCGCTCGGGGGACTGTCGGTACGCCGCGCTCCTTGACCACCGGGGGAGAGCCCTCGCGGACCTCTGGATCTACGATGTCGACGCGGGCTTCCTCGTCGATGTGGACGCGGCGCTGCGGGAGAAGGTGCGTTCCCTCCTGGAGACGGGGCGCGTCAGCGAGGACGTCCACGTTCTCGATCGGTCGGAGGACTTCGCGCGGTACACCGTCGTGGGAGAACAGGCCCCGGACCTGATCCACTCCAGGTTCGGGGGGGCGCCTCCCGAGTTGGGGCGGTGGGCAGAGATCCCCGCCGGATTGATCGCGCGCACGGACGCCCTCATGGCCCCAGGCTTCGAGCTTTTCCTCGACCCGGCATCCCCTGCGATCGCGGCGATGACCGCCGACGATGCGGTAGAACTCCTCCCCGCCACGTTGGAGGTCCTTCGGCTGGAGTCGGGCGGGCCTCGCTACGGAATCGACTTCGACGAGGAGACGATCCTACTGGAGGCGCCGCTGGAGTCGGCGGTGTCGTTCACCAAGGGCTGCTACGTGGGCCAGGAGGTCATCTCGCGCGTCGCGAACCGGGGCCACCTCCGCCACGCCATCGTGCGTCTCCTCCTGGAAACCTCGCCACCTCGGCCGCACGACGTGGTGCAGCAGGAGGGACTGGCGGTAGGTCAGGTGACCAGTGCCGCGTTCTCCTCCGGGATCGGGAAGTCCATCGCCTTCGCGCGCGTTTTGATCGAGGCGAGCGCTCCGGGGAACTCCGTGACGGTCATCACCGCCGAGGGCCCCCGCCACGCCACGGTCGTCGGAGCCCCGCCGCTCGGAGGGCCGCTCGCGCCCGGGGCGGCAAAGATCCCGTCCTAGGATGTGTGCATCCTCGCAGTCGGACGGCGAGAATCACGATAGAGTGGTCATGACCCCTCGCCCCCGTGGGGCCGTTACTGCGGTCTCCCATGCCGAGCGAAGAGCCTGACCCCGACAACCCGAAGGACGCCAAGGGCCGGTCGGCGGCGCAGAAGAAGAAGTTCGCGCAGGACTTCGCCGAGAAGTGGTCCAGGACGACCTCGGAGGACGGGGACGCGGTGCGCCAGGCCCTTCACCGCCAGGAGCAGATCCTGGAGCGCGACCCGGACAACGTCCGCGTCTGGTACGCGCGGGGTCTCCTCCTTTCCGACATCGGCCGCCACTCCGAGGCGCTCCTCTGCTTCGACCGCGTGGCTTCCCAGGAACCGACCTTCCGCGGCGTCTGGGCCGCCCGCGCCTACCTCCTGCGCCGCCTAGGAAGGGAGGCGGACGCGTCGGAGAGCCTCCGGAAGGCCCTGCTGGTCGTCGCACAGAACGTGAGCCCCGAGCAGCACGAGGCGCTCACCGGCACCGAGGCGATGCTGGGCGAGATGGAGAAGTGGAGCAAGGAGGGGCTGGACGTCCGCCCTCTCGAGCGGATCCTGGAGAAGGACCCCCCGAAGGCGCTGCGGGTCTTCCTCTCGTTCAACCAGAGCGTCGAGCGGATCCGAGAGGTCCGTCCGAAGATCGAGGCGCTGCGCGACCGGGGCAAGGATGTCACCTGGGCCCTCGACGCCCTGAAGAAGCCTTTCGACTTCCCCGTCTACGAGACGGAGATCCGTCAGCTCGTCTTACCGGTGCGGACGCGGGAACCGCCGCGCCCGGCACCCAGCCCTGTCGTCCCTCCGCAGCCCACCCCGCTCTCTCCCGAGCCCGAGGTCCATCTGGAGGTTCCGGCAACTCCCGCACCTCGTCCCCGAGACGGGGCGGTGAGTCGCTTGCCGAAGCCGAAGGTCCTCGCTCCCCCGGTCACAGGGATCCCTGACCCGTCCCGGACCAGCCGTCCGGAGATGACCGCCCGCCACGTCGAGTCCGCCGGCGTGGGCAAGACGAACGGTCTCACGAACGGCCGCCGAGGTCAGACCAACGGTCTCGGCAAGACGAACGGTCTCACGAACGGCCGCCGAGGTCAGACCAACGGTCTCGGCAAGACGAACGGGCTCACGAACGGCCGCCGCGGGCAGACGAACGGTCTGGGCAAGACCAACGGGCTCACGAACGGCAGCCAGCGAACCGCCGGCGTCACGAACGGCCTCGTGAACGGCCTGCAATCCGCACGCACCGGAATGACGAACGGCATCACGAACGGCCTCGGTATGACGAACGGCCTCGGCGCCTTGCGCCACGCCGAAGAGTCCAGGGCCGCCAAGTGGAAGGTCTATCTCGTCCCCCTCTTCTCGCTCGCGCTCCTCCTCGCCCCCCTCCTCTCCGGCGGCGAGAGCGTCACGGTTCGGCACGTGATCACGGTGGACGGGAGCCTTGCGGAATGGAGTGCGCTCAGTGCGACGCGCGCGACGCTGCCGCCGAGCACGGCGGTGAGCCCGAACGTCGACGTCACGGAAGCGGGCTTCGTTATGGGGACGGAGCTTCTTGGCGGCTTCCTGCGGGTCCGTGGCACCGCCCTGGCGGGGGACGGTCTCTCGACCTTGGATGCCCTCCGTGTGTTCATGGACACGGACCTCGATTCCTCGACGGGGTATGCTGTCGGGGGGCTCGGCGCGGACCACATGGTCGAGATCCGCGGAATCAACGGCACCGTGGACGCTGCGACCCTGCTGGCGTACCTGCCTTCGGGCGATGGCGTCGACTGGAACGATTGGCGGATTCGCGGCGACATCGACGTCTCCCTCGCGGGAGGCGTCATCGAGTTCGAGGTCCCCCGGGCATGGCTCGAGTCCGACCTCATGCCGCGGATGACGATCCGGACGCAGGGATGGGACCGGCGCGTCGATGACTCGCCGAACCTCGCGATCGGCCCTCGGATCACCGCCACGCAGACGGGCATCGCCCCGGTCGCGGGGACGCCGGGGGCGCGCGAGGACTACTTGCGCATCACCCTTGAAGCGTTTGACCAGCCCGTCCGTGTCGATCGCCTCACCCTGACGCCGACGGGGACGATCAATCCTGCGGAGTTGACCCTCCCTCCTCAAATCGGCGGGGTCCCGGGCATCCTCACCGCCGGTCGCTACCTGTTCGACATCGCCGCCACGATCACGCCCGACGTCCCGGTCACGTTCACGGTCTCGGCAGGCGCGGACTCCGTGTCGAGCGGGCAGACCGTGGGCTTTGGCCTCGCCGTGGCCACCGATATCGTCGCGAACGGGGCCGCGGTCACGCTGTCCTCCGTGTCCGGACGCGCGGTGGCACCGATCACTGGCGTGCTCTCGGGGCCGCGGCTGGACGGGGCCTTCGGAGACTGGGTCCCGGAGAACGCGACGCGGGCCGACGCCTCGACCCGCGGCAACCCGGGGATCGATCTCGTCGCGTCCGCGTTCCAGGCGCAGGGGACCGAAGTGTTCGCCTACGCGGAGGTCGCCGGGGCCCTCTTCTCCGGCCTGACGGTTCCCGTGCTTCCCTACCAGCGCATCACCTCGGGCAACTTCCCCGACGCCGACCGGGACAGGGTCCCGGACGACGTGGATCTGTACCCCCGCGACTTCAACAACGACGGCGCGAACGATGCCTCCAGCCCCGCCGATGTGGATGGGGACGGATCCGTGGACTACCCGGCTGGCCCGGATCTCTTCCTGGACACGACCATCCCTCTGAGCTTCCCGCTGCCCTACGCGGGGATGCCGGTGCGGGTCTTCATCGGCCTCGTGACCCCGCCACCACGGACGGGCGAGGACACGCTGCGCGTCTACGTCGATGTCGATGCCGTGCTGGCGCAGGGGTACTCCCGAGCAGGCCTCTACGCGGACTACATGCTCCAGCTCACGGGGAAGAACGGGCATGTGCGGGATGCCGGGCTCTACCGGTTCCCCCAGGGGGCGTCCCCCGGCGACGGCGACGCGTGGGAGCGGATCGGCACCGTGCGCCACATGGAGGACCTCTCCCGCATCGAACTCAGTACAGACCTCGGCGTGGCGGTGAACAAGACCTTGGCCTCCGCGCACATCGACATCGAGGACGTCCAAGGCGGCCAGGACGCCGTGGCGGTGTTGTGGCCTCCCGGCTCCCCTTCGTACGTAATCCGGTCGTCTCCGGGGACCCTCGGGACGCGGGGGGCCGTCGGCCCGACCACGCGGGGCTCGACCCTCATCGACCCGGTGTCCGACGGCTACACGACGCGGTACAACCACCAGCGGAAAGCCGTGCGGGCTGGGGACGTTTCCGGCGACGGCGCGTGCGACGCCTCGAACTCCGACGGCTGCTGGTACGACGTGTTCTCCGACCCCCTGAAGGAACCCATCCACTCCTCGAACTATCCCGTCACGGAGACGATCACGACCGGGTGCAAGCTGGGCGTGGGGTATCCCAAGTCCGATGTGGACACGGGGACCTGGACGCCAACGCCAATCTGGTCCCGCCTGGACGACGGCGACACGTCTGACTATGTCTCGGCGACCGCGACGGGATCCGACGAGGTCGCCCTGACCAACATGTGCGACCCGTATGCGAGCACGGGGCACAACATCGTGTTCGACGCCCGGGCCACGGGGGGCGGGGGGACGGAGAAGATCAAGGTCGACCTCGTGCAGGGGACGACGGTGATCGCGACGTCGGGGGCGCTCGCCATCACCCGAGGGAGCTTCAACGTCTACAGCTATGCCCTCTCGGCCGCGGAGGCGAACTCGATCACGGACTACTCGAACCTGAGGTATCGTCTCATCGTGGACACGATTCTAGCCGGAGGCACCGAGACATTGGACATCGCTTGGACCTACTTCGAAACGTCCTCGGCGGGATCATTCCCGGCGCACATCTCGACCGAAGAAGGAACGTACATCACGTACCGCGAGAGCCGGGAGAACCCGGAGGCCTTCGCGGCGTACCGGTCCGACGCGGCGAGTGCCAACTCGATCAAGACCCGGACCTGGGATGGCATGGGTTGGAGCGCCGAGACCGTGGAGGCCGATGCCGGTTCGAGTTCCCGGGGCACCCGGGTCGCCGTCTCACCAACGGCCGCGCACACCTATCTCGTCGCTCAGCAGGCCAGCGATGGAAAGATCGACGTGTACACATGCACTCCCACCTGCTCCCTGCCCGCAGGGTCCCAGGACCTTGGGGTGGTGTGGGGGGGCTCGACGCCTACAGAACCGGGCCTACGCCTGGATATCGCCTATGAGCAAAGCAGTGGCGACGCGCTCCTGGTCTATGGGGTGCTCGACTCCGACACGACGCACGACCTCGCGTACAAGATCTACAGTGGCAGCTCCTGGGGCTCGGAGCAGTACATCGACGACACCGGGCATTCGGGGGTGGACCTCCAGTATGGGTTCGTCAAACTCGCCGCCAAGAGCGGGAGCGATGAGATCGCACTGATTGCTGGGGACAACAACAACGACGACGTCAACGCCTGGATCTGGGATGGGAGCGCCTGGGGGAACTACATCGAGGTCGAGGGAAGCGCGCCCGATCCGGGGTACGGCCCGGCGGCCGTCGCCTGGGAGACCAGCTCGGGGGACCTCGTGGCGGTGACCCAGACGAACAATTCGGCGAATGTGGCCGCCAAGCAGTTCACGGGGGGAAGCTGGGCCTCTGTAACAGCCGTCGCCTGCCTCGACACTTCGACGTCTGCGCGTCACATCGACCTCTATCCCAATCCCGTGTCATCGGCCAACGACATGATCGTGGGCATCGAGGACACGAGTTCCCATCTGAACACCTGCTACTGGGACGGCTCCGGCTGGTCGAACCGGAACACTCACATCACCAACACCTGCTCGGGGCTGGAGTCCTGCTTCGATTTCGCCTGGGAGTCCTCCGGGAGCAAGGGGCTCCTGGTGTACGGGAAGGACGCCACGGCCTCCCTGACGTACCGCACGTTCACCGCGCCAAACACATTTGGTACGGCGACGGACGTCGCGTTCTCTGGGGTGGAACTCTTCTGGTTGGACATGAAGACGGTGAAGAGACCGCGCACTGGGGAGAACCTCATCACGGGCATCTTCGGCAACGACCAGTCCTCGGGCTACTGCACAGGACATTTCACGTGGGACGGGACGACGTTCACAATCCCTTCATCGTGCAGCTTCACGTCGAACGTCGGAACGGGGTCGAGGAAGGTCATGGCCCACGCGCAAGCGACGGTCCCTGAAGACACCCTGCTCGTCCAATACGACTGGGCCAGCGTCCCCGAAGGGGTGTCCTACGACCTGATCGTCAAGGGCTACCGCGAGGACGAGAACATCAACGTGCAGGTCTACGACGGCTCGACCTGGAATCCCCGGATCACCATCTCGGCGACCACGAACACGGTCCACACGTACACCCTCACCGAGTCGGAGTACCAGAGCGGCGCCCCCAAGGTGCGGTTCGTGGACGCAAGCGGGGCAGTCGGTTATGCGTCTGACCTCTACTTGGACTGGGTCCTGATCGAAGCCACCTCGACGATCACGGTGGTGGGATCGAGGACCGTGACCACCGGGACGGAGTCTGGCTCTTGGCCAACAAACATCCAGACCAAGAACGCGGCGTACATGCAGTACACGGAGACGAGCGATGCCCTCAGTGTGCAGTATGACTGGACGGGCCTCACTTCCGCGGCATCGAACTCGGTGTATGTGAAGGGCTATCGGACTGACGAGGACATCAACGTCCAGGTGTACGACGGCTCCGTCTGGAACACCCGGTTCACGATCACCGCCACGACGAACACCCTCTACTCCTACGTTCTGACGAGCGCCGAGTTCGACAGCACGTCGGCCGGCACCCCCAACATCCGGTTCGTCGACGCCGGCGGGGCCTCCGGGAACTCGGTCCTCTACCTCGACTTCGCCGTCGTCTCGAGGAACTACAACTGGGATCGCGTCACGCTGATGCGCAGCACCTCGATCGACGGGACGACGTGGGGGAGCCAGGTCGTCCTGGCCTCGGGCCGTGCGGGGCACAATCCGCTGGTCTTGCGTCGCGACTCCGCCGAGCCTTCGATCGCGATCGATTCGGGCGGCACTCTCCACGTGACCTTCGTCTCCGCCGTGACCACGGGCGACCAGACCACTATCAACGCGCCGATCTACTCCAAGTCGTTGGTGACCTACCCCACCCAGGCTGAACTCGCCACACCCGCCAACTGGGAGGCATTCACCTTGGTGGATGTCAACACGGGGTACATGCCCACGGTCTCGACCGACACGGGAAACAACCCCCACATCGCATGGTCCGCCTCGAAGAGCTCCGGCACCGTGTACTACAAGAACAAGTACGGTGGCTCGTGGCGGACCACGGTCTCCTGGGCCGGCACCTACACCGGGCTCTCAGTGGACCTCTCCCCCCAGAACAACTACGTGAGCCTCACGCGGTTCTACGACACCGCCACGGACGAGGTGCACTACACCGCCTGCAAGAACATCGCCTCGAGCAACTGCGACGCCGCCGCCGAGTTCACGAAGTGGGACGGCACGGCCGGTTACGATGTCGTAGCGACGGCCGTCGAGGCCGGCGGCTACCCCAGCCTCGCCACGACGTACGAGTCGAACGGCGACCTCTGGGTCGCGTATGCGGACAACGGCGCCACGACCCGCACCCTGTACGCCCGGAAACTCGACTACCCCAGCTCCGGCTGGCAGACCGCGGAAACGATCGACACCGAGACGAACCTGATCTTCACCACGCCATCGATCGGAATCGACAAGGACGGCGACGTCCACGCCTTGTACTTCGAGTATAACAACGCGTTCCTCTACTACAAGGAGCGCACGAGCAGCTGGGGGTCGCGCACCGACGTCGCCCTCGACGGGGAGATGCCCTCCCTCGCCGTGCGCCTTCCGAACGATGCGACCTACGGGACGAACATGGGCGGAGTCTATTTCCTCGGGACCACCGCGAACAAGTGGGAGACCTACCATTACTACCAGTCGGTGCCGGAACTCCAGGACATCGTGCTGCCGGCGGTCGCGCTCCTCGGCATCGCCTTCGGACTGCGCCGGTGGCGGGCGAGTCGGCGGAAGAGCGAGGGCGCCCGCGCGCAATCGACGGTGACGTAATCAGGCCACGCGTCCCCGAGCCGGGAGCAGGACTACTCGAGGGCCTCGAACTGCTCGGAGAGCTCCGCGAACCGGGTCTCCAGGATCCCGAGGGCCGCGTCCAGCGCCTTCGGCGGCGTCAGGGATCCGTCCGTCTCGAACCCGAAGAGGATGCGGGTCGGGTCGCCCGTGACCTTCACCGCCCCGCTCCATCCGCCCGCCTCGGCGGCCTCGACGCAGGCGTTGCACATCGTGCACTTCTCCTCCGACTCGACGGTGACCTTCCCGTCCGGGTTCTGGAGGATGTCGACGGGGCAGACCTCGATGGGGAACTTCTTCCCGTCCAGCTTCTTGTTGTCGATGCTGACGACGGGATGGTACTTGTAGGATACGCTGGTGGTCGGCTGCCACTTGGCGTGGTCGCGCCCCCGACCGAGGACCGCGGTGGCGTAGACGAGCATCGCCTGGCCCGCGCCAAGCTCGACGATGGGGATCTTCGCGTCCGGCGGCTTGAGCTTGGGGTCGCCGATGGGCTCCATGTCCCCGGAGTACACCATGCCCGGCCCGCGCTTGTTGATGGAGTAGATGATCGTGCACGTTGGGCAGCCCTCGCCGCCGCAGGTCTTGCAGGTCGCCTTCGGCTCGTAGAGGTCGAGGTCCGTGGGAATCGGGACGAGGCCGAGGCGGTGGGCGATGATCTCGTCGAAGAGCGGCGCGATGCTCTCGAACTCCTTCCCGTCGTCCGCGCGGATCGGCCCGAGGTGGAACTCGACGTCCTCGATGGCCATCTTCGGGAGGTCGGCGATGAGGATGCGGCGGAGGGCGTTCGCGAGGTACGGGTCGGTCTCGTCGAGCGAGAACCGGATCGAGTCCCCCTTCTGTTCCAGGATTCGGATCTTCATCACATCCGCCTCCCGCGGCGGCCGCCCTTGGCCTTCGTCCCGTCATGAGGGATCGGCGTGACGTCCTCGATGCGGCCGATGCGCATGCCCGCGCGGGCGAGCGCCCGGATCGCCGCCTGGGCGCCAGGTCCGGGGGAGATGGAGCGGTTCCCGCCGGCAGCGCGCACCCGGATGTGGAGCGAGTCGACGCCCTTCTCCTTCGCCGCGTCCGCGACGCGTTCCGCCGCGCGCATCGCGGCGTACGGGGACGCCTCGTCCTTGGCGGCCTTCACGACCATGCCGCCGGTGCACTTCGTGAGCGTCTCGGAACCGGTGATGTCCGTCACGGTGATCACGATGTTGTTGTAGGACGCGTAGATGTGCGCGATGCCCCACTTCATGCCGCGTCACCTCCGGGTCCTTCCGGCGCGTCGGGCTCTTCCGCCGGTGGCGGCGGCGGGGACGAGGACCCCTGGCCCGGCCTGGCGGGGTGCATGTCGTTCGCGATCGCGGAGCGCATGTCGTAGGTGACGGTCTCCTCCTCCTCTCGGCGGACGAGGTAGCCGGGCACGACGACGCGCCGGCCGAGGATCGAGACGTGACCATGACGCACGAACTGCCTCGCTTGGCGGGGCGTGTTGGCGAGCCCCTTCACGAAGACCAGGGTCTGGAGGCGGCGCGAGAGCACGGCCTCGACATCGAGCGCGAGGACATCGTCCAGCGCGGCGCCCTCCATCGGGAGCACGCCCATCCGGCCGAGGCGGTGGAGCAGCTGCGTGCGCTCCAGGTCGGCCTGCCGGTTCTGCGCGCGCATGAGGGCCTGCAGGACGCGGGCCCGCTCGCGGAAGTGCGCGAGCATGGACTGGGAACGCCAGAGTTCCTTCTTGTTCTTCAGTCCGTACTTCCGGAGGAGCTCGTTCTCCGCCTTGATCCGCTCGCCCTCCCACGGGTGGGACGGGCGGTCGTATTTCTTGCGCGGGAACTTCGGGTCGCCCAGGGGATCACTCCTTCTTCTTCTCCGCCGGTGCCGCGGCGGCTGCGGCGTCGGCCGCGGGCTTCCTGCCGCCGCCGCTCTTCTCCTCGGCCTTCTTGGCGGCGGCCGCGGCGGCGACGACGGTCTTCGTCACACCCATGGTGAGGCCCGTGCGCCCGTTCGCGCGCGTGCGCTGCCCGCGGACCTTCTGGCCCTGCTCGTGGCGGATCCCCTTGTAGGACCGGATCATTTTCATGAGGTTGATGTCGTCGCGGCGGTAGATCTCGACGTCGTTCCCGACCAGGTGGAGGTCCACACCCGAGGCGAAGTCATGGCCGCGGTTGACCATCCAGGTCGGGACCTGCTCCGCGAGGGTCGCGATGGTCTTCTCGACGCGGTCGATCTGCTGGTCGTCGAGGTTGCCGATGCGCTCCTTGCGCGGGACCTGCGCGAGGTCGGCGATGATCTCGGCCATCCGCGAGCCGATGCCCGGGATGCCCGTGAGCGCGTAGGACACGGACCGCGCGCCGCTGAGGTCGGTGTTGGACATCCGGACGATGTACTTGAAATCCTCCTTGACGCCCTCGAGCTTCTTGATCGCGGGCCCTTTCCGCTCCTCCTTCTTGTCCTCCTCTTCCTTCTTCGGCTTCTTGTCCTTGCCGGGTTTCTTCTCGTCCGGCCCCGGGGCCGCTTCGGGCTTCTCGGGCTTCGAAGGCTTCTCGTCCGCCATGGCTATCGCTTCTGAGGGGCCGTTGCGAGAAGGGGAGGGATATTTAATCCTTGGCAGGTGTCAGAGGCGCTTCGTGGCGGCGAAGACCCGGTACCCGCCACCCCGGTCCGGTTCGCGGACCTCGTCGTAGCTCTCCTCCAGGAACTTCCGGTAGGACGGGGCCCCCTGCTTCATGCGGACGACCATCCAGAACGTCCCGCCGTGGATGAGGTGGTCGCGCGCCTCCCGCGCCATCCGCTGCACGACCTCCTTGCCGGCGCGGATCGGCGGGTTGGTCACGACGGTGTCGAACACGAGGCCCTCCACAGGCGCGAAGAACTCTCCCTGCCGCACCTCCGCGTTCGGCAGGCCGCTCAGGGCGACGTTGCGCTTGGCGAGGCCGATCGCGCGCGCGTTCACGTCGGTCAGGATCGCACGGCCCTGCGGGGCGAGCGCGGCGGCGAGGATCCCCAGGACCCCGTACCCGCAACCGAGATCGAGGGTGAGATGGCTCGGCCCGACCTCCAGCGCGCCGGCGAGGAGCTCCGTGCCGCGGTCCAGGCCGCCTTTGGAGAACACGCCGGAGTCCGTCACGAACCGGAACGGCCTGCTGCGGAGGGTGATCGCGATCTCCCGCTCGGCGTGCGCGCTCGTCGGCCTTCGGGCGGAATAAGTCTCTGGCACGCGCACATCCATGGCCGCGGATGGGAAAAGGGCTTCGGGGGGATCAGGTCGATGCCATCCCGAGCTCGTAGGCGTCGCGGGGGATGAGGGCATGGCCTGCCGGGTCGACCCACAGCCCTAGGCTCTCCAGGGCCGTGGCCCCGAGGACAGGGATTTCGCCGTCCGCGCCCACCGCCACGAGGATGGTCACCGTCTCCCCCCCAAACCGGATCAGCAAGGGCCCGACATCCCGCGTGACGACGTCGTTGTCACCCAGGCGAAACCGGTGGCGCGTCTGCGGGACGAGGCCGAGATCATCGGCCACGGCTCTCGACACCTTGGTGAATGTCGCCCCCGTGTCCACGACGGCCTCGATTTCCACGCTCCTCGACCCGTCGAGGCTGAGGAGTTCGATCTTGACTCCAAACACGCTCACACCTGGAGGGAAGTACGGCCTCCTGGCTATATCATGGTGTCTACAGGTACGCCCACGGAGAGGGGGGCGCCCGCTCCACCGCTGGCCCGCAAGGCTTTTCGCGGGGAAGCGATACGCGCCCGATGCTCGGCGCGGCCGCGGTCATCCGTCCGGGCAACGTGGCCATCTCCGCCGTGGCGGTGCTGATCGGAGCGATTGTCGCCATCGGGCCCGAGGTCCTCGCCGCGGACCAGGCCGTCCTCCTGAGACCGCTCGCCGTGGCCTGCGCCGCCGCCGCCCTCTTCACCGCCGCCGGCAACGCCCTGAACGACTATTTCGACGTGGAGAGCGACCGCGTGAACCATCCCGACCGGCCGATTCCTCGTGGGGCGCTGACGCGGCGGGGAGCGTTGTCCATCGCCGCCATCCTGTTCTCCCTCGCAGTCCTCCTCGGCCTTCTGATCAACCTCGAGAGTCTACTCGTGATCGCGATTAACCTCGCCGCCATGGTGTCCTACGAGGTGCGGCTCAAGCGCCGGGGCGCCTCGGGGAACCTCCTGATCGCCCTCCTCGTCGGTTCGTTGTTCGTCTTCGCGGGGACAGCGACGTCGCGGGGGGATCCAGCCGCCCTCTCCCGTGCCTTCGTGTTCGCCCTCCTGGCGGCGTTGGCGACCTTGGGCCGGGAGATCGCCAAGGACATCGAGGACATGACGGGAGACGTTGACCGCCAAACGCTCCCCAAGAGGCACGGTGTCAAGGTCGCGGGGGGCCTGGCCGCCGGCGCCTTCGTCGCCGCCATCGCGCTCAGCCCGCTTCCCTACGTGCTCGGCCTGCTCCCCTGGACCTACCTCGCCGTCGTCCTCGTGGCGGACGCAATTCTCATCTATTGCGCCCTCTTCTCCGCGAGCGCCGGCCGCCAGATCGGCCGGGTGTCCAAGTACGGGATGGTCGTCGCCCTGGCGGCCTTCCTCATCGGAGCAGTGACATGAACGTCCTGGACGTCATCCATCGCCGCCTCGCGGAGGGCAAGGTCCACATGACCCTGATCGACCCGGCGAGCCAGGCGCCCGAGCGCGCAGGGGACCTCGCGTTCCAGGCCACGATGGCGGGGACGGACGCGGTGATGGTCGGCGGGTCCACCGGCGTGACACCGGAGGCGGTCGACGCCACGGTGCTGGCGATCAAGTCCAGGACGCGCGTCCCGGTCATCCTGTTCCCCGGAGGGGCCGCGGCGCTCTCTCGCCACGCGGACGCGCTCTACTTCATGAGCCTCCTCAACTCGCGCAGCGTGAAGTTCCTGGTGGGGGAGCAGCGGCGGGCGACTCGGATCGTGAAGCGGTGGGGCCTGGAGACGATCCCGATGGGGTACGTTATCGTCAGTCCGGGCATGGAGGCCGGCCGCGTGGGCGACGCGGACCTTGTGGGCCGGGAGGACGCGACCGCGGCGGTGGAGTACGCGCTCCTCGCGCAGTACCTGGGCATGCGCCTCGTCTACCTGGAGGCCGGCTCCGGGGCCCCGGAACCGGTCCCGGCCCCGCTCGTCCAGGCGGTGAAGGCGGCCATCGGCATCCCGCTCATCGTCGGAGGCGGCATCCGGACGGCGGAACAAGCGCGGACGATCGCCCGGGCGGGGGCCGACATCCTCGTCACCGGGACGATCGTGGAAGGTCCGCGGGGGACGGATGTGCTCTCCGGCATCATCGACGCGGTCAAGGGGCGGTGAGCCGTGGCGGTGAAGACGGCGCAGCAGGCGCACACGGACACCACGCTCATCATGGCGCGGATGTTCACGGCGCCGAAGCCTTGGAAGCTGGCCCCGGCCCTCCTCCTGGCCTGCATCGTGGCCGGGGCCCTGGTGCGCCCGACGCTGCAGGGGGTTCTGAACTGGGGCGTCATCGTGTACGGCCTCCCCGCCTTCGTCGGGGCCCTGCTCACAAAGCCCCTCGCGGAACTCCTCGGCGGCAAGACGTACCTGCGCCGCACGTTCCTTCTCTCCCTCGTGTCCCAATTCCTGATCATCGGCGTCGCGGGCGTGGCCGCGATCCTGCGGCTCTTCAATGTCCCGGTGCCCTCGGACCGCATCGCTCTGCTGTCGCTCTCGTCGGCCGTATGGGTGCGGCACGTCGTGCTGTCCTCCACCTCGCAGAGCCATCTCGGACGCAGCCTCCCGGCGATCCTCGCGCAGCCCGTCATGGCGATCGCTCTCGTGTTCGTCGTCGCTCCCGCGGCGGTCCGGACCTGGGAGAACGGGATTCTCGCCGCCTTCCTCGTGGCGGTGTTCCTGATCACCGCCATCGCCTTCACGGAGGTGGCGAACCGCCCGCTGAAGAAGAGCTTCGGCGTGAGCGGGCTCCGGATGATGCGTCACTTCCTGGACCACATGACCGAGCTCAACGGCGAGGGCCAACACGAGATCGAGGAGTTCTTCGCGACGTTCTCGACTCCCTTCTCCGTGCGCGTCGCCGCCATCGGGTTCCGCACCCCGAAGGGTACGAAGGCCGCCATCGTCGCGCCGTCCGTGCACCCGGGCCCCTTCGGGACCGCGGGCGGGAGCGACCTGCCCCTCAAGGTGAAACGCGTCCTTCAGGACCTGACGCCGAACGTCCTCGTCCCCCACGCGCCGACGACGCACGACCAGAACCCCGCCACGACCGGGGACGTGCGGAAGCTCGCCGCCAAGGCGCGCGAGATCCTCGCGTCAGGAGGGCTGTCGCCGACGGGGTCGCCCATGGTCCGCGTCCAATCCGGTCAGGCCACCGCCACGGCGCAGATGTTCGGCCGCACCGCGTTCATCACCGCCTCGATGGCCCCGAACCCGACGGATGACATCGATGCCGCCACCGGGTACTCGGTCCTCCTCGCCGCCAAGGAGGCCGGGGCCGAGGACGCCCTCTTCGTCGACGCGCACAACTCGCTCACGGTCGGCGCCGGCTGGGCCGTCTTCGGCACGCCGCAGTCCCGGGACATCATCGAGGCCGCCAAGGGCGCGGTCCTGGCCGCCGCGCGATCCGCTCCGGCCGCGGTGCGCGTCGGCTACGCGGAGCACCCCCTCCCGGGGAAGCTTGAGCAGGGGCTCGGCGATCTGGGGATCCAGGTGTTGGCGGTGGAGACCGCCGGGCAGCGCGCCGCGTACCTCGTCATCGACGGGAACAACATGGTCCCCGGGTTGCGCGAGAAGATCCGCGATGCCTTGAGAGGACTCGTCGCGGAATGCGAGGTGCTTACCACGGACAACCATTCCGTCAACGTCGCGCTCGGCGGGTTCAACCCGGTCGGGGCGCGCTTCGACCATGCCGCGATCGTCTCGATGGCGGTCGCCGCGGTCAAGGAGGCCCTCCAAGACTTAGAGCTGGTCGAGGTCCGGGCGGGCTCGGGGCAGGTCGACGAGATCCTGCTCTGGGGTCACGAAAGCACGACGCGTCTCAGCACCGGGATCAACTCGACCGTGTCGATCCTCCGGATCACCGCCTCGGTGTCCCTGTCCCTGGCGTTCTCCCTGGCGGTGCTGGCGCTCGTCCTGACCTCCTAACGGTTCCCACCCCCGCCGGCGCCCTCCTCCGCTCCCTCAGAAAGACTACTTGTACGCACTAACTTATACCGGGTTGGGCGTCCCATCCTCCATGGTGTCCAGTTTCGAAGTGCGCATCACGATTTCGCGAGTCGATGGCAGCAACGGTGTCGAGGTCCCCGCCCTGGTTGATACGGCGTCCACCTTGGTGGTCGTCTCGCCCTCCATCGCAGGACGTGTCGGACTCCTTCCTTTGGAGCAACGCCCGTTCCGGCTGGGGAACGAGGACGTGATCCACCTCCCTGTCGCCAACGCCCTGATCAAGGTTGACGGTCGATCAACCGCCGCCCGCGTCGCGATCAGTCCCGAGGAGGGCACCGCAATCCTAGGCGTGACCGTGCTCGAACTCCTTGGACTGATGGTCGATCCCGTGGGCGAGCGCCTCGTGCCCGTGGAGTACTTGTTCAAACCCGTTCATTCGTCGGGCCTGGCGACCGTCTCCCCCTGAGGCGCGCTCCGCGCGTACTCACAGGCTATCGAAGAGCATCTTGTGGATCCGGTACTCCCCGCCGAGTTCTGGATGGAATGCGGCCGCGAATAGCGAGCCCTGCCGTGCCAGCACGATGGAGTCGCCCAGGGTTGAGAGGGCAGAGCAGCGCCCCCAGACCCTCGTGATGGCCGGGGCGCGGATGAACACGCCATGGACGGGGGAGTCCAATCCGGTCACCGCCAGATCCGCCTCGAAGGACTCGCGCTGCCGTCCGAACGCGTTGCGGTCCACCGCCATGTCCATGAGGTGCAGCAGCCGGGTCTCCGTCTTCTCCACCTGCTCGTCCCCCTCCGAGGCAAGGAGGATCGCGCCGGCGCACGTGCCGAGGATCGGCATCCCCGCCTCCGCGCGCGCGATGATCGGGTCGAAGAGCTCGAACTCCTGCAGCATCTTCGAGATCGTCGTGCTCTCTCCCCCGGGGATCGTCAGGGCGTCCGACCGGTCCAGGTCCTCCCGCCGCCGGACCGCGAACGCCTCGCCGTTCAGGCCAAACCGCCGCAGCGCTTCGCGGGCGGCGCTGACGTGTTCGCTCACGTCGCCTTGGACGCCGATGACCCCGACGCGGACCACGACGCGGAGAAGCCGCGGGCGAGAATGAGCTTTGCCCTAACCGCGACGCCGCCGGAGTTCGCCGACGATGATCTCGGCCATGGCCGCCGGGTCCGTCGCGAGACGCGCGGGTGCGCGTTCGATCACCAGGGACTGCCCGACGCGCGGCTGCAGCTGCGGCCGACGAACGACGTCCCACTCCGCGGCGGGGAGCACGACCTCGCCGTTCGGGGACAGCTCGCGGGCCTGCGGTCGCGACTCGTCCAGCGGCACGACCTCGAAGCGGTCCTGGTAGAAGAGGGGCCTCGCCCCACGACCTTCCCCGAGCACCGCCACGCCGACCCGCTCCTGCGCAACGTCCATCCCCAGGTTCACCGCCACCGCCTCGGAGCGCAGTCCGACCTGGCCCTCGCCGATCTCCTCGGACCAGCCGCCGAAGGGGCTCACGTACCAGTTCCGCACGGTCTCGAAGGGATAGGGGGGAGTCCCCGCCGAAGGGGCCCGCATGGGATGTCCGAATAGGGGTCCGCTTCGTATTTAACGGGTGAGCGGAGGTTCTCACCGCCGAGAGCTTCCCAAGAGTGAGACGCTTGGGGCAACGCTTATCTACGGCACCCGGCTAGGTCGATTCGTGGCCGTCGGATTCGTGCTCATCGGGGTCGAGCCCACGAAGGAGCGCCAGGTGCAGGAGAGCCTCATGGGCATCGAGGAGATCCAGGAGATCTACCCGCTCTTCGGCGAGTACGACCTCATCTGCAAGGTCGAGGCGGACAGCTACGACAAGGTCGGGCAGGTCGTGGTCTCCCGCATCCGCACGATCGCCGGCGTCAAGGCGACGAAGACGCTTGCCAAGATGACCTTCTGAGCCGGCGTACGAAGGGTAGGTTTTTAAGAACGGTGGTCTTCGTCAGCCCTCCGACATCGAGAGGCCGGGTTTGTCCAAGGGTTTCGTCTTCCGCATCGGCGGCGCCGCCGGGGACGGTGGGTCTTCCAGCGCGGAGAACTTCGCGCGCATCTGCGTCCGCAGCGGCCTCTACACCTTCACGTACACCTCCTACCAGTCCGTCATCCGCGGCGGCCACGTGTGGGTCCAGGTGCGCGCCGCGGAGGACCCGGTCCTCTCCCAGGGGGAGCGGCCCGACCTTCTCCTCGTCCTGAACCAACAGACCGCCGACATCCACGCCACCCAGGTCCGGGACGGCGGGGCGATCCTGATGGACGAGGCCATCCAGGTCGACGCCGCGAAGCTCGCCACAGGCGTGCGTGTGCTCCGGATGCCGCTCGCCAAGATCGCCACGGAACTGGGTGTCCAGCAGCTGAAGAACGTCGTCGCGCTCTCGGCGGCGATGGCCCTCCTCGACATGGACGTGGGGCTGCTCGAGGAGGCGATCCGGGAGACCTGGGGGACGCGGAAACCGAAGGCGCTCGAGGGGAACCTGGAGGCCATGCGGCGGGGGACCGCCTGGATCGCCGCCAATGGCGGCTCGATGAAGCTCGGCATCCGGTTCAGCGGGAAGCGCCGCCTCCTGATGACGGGGAACAACGCGATTGCGCTCGGCGCCGTCGCCGCGGGCTGCAACTTCTTCGCCCAGTATCCGATGACCCCGGCCAGCAGCATCATGCACTGGGTCGCGTCGCACGCGCTCGAGTGCGGCGTCGTGATGAAGCAGGCCGAGGACGAACTGGCGGCGATCAACATGTGCATCGGGGCCGCGCACGTGGGGACCCGCGCGATGACCGCCACCAGCGGCGGCGGCTTCGCCCTCATGGTGGAGGCGCTCGGCGAGGCGGGGATGACGGAGACCCCGATCGTCGTCGCTCTCGTCGCCCGATGTGGCCCGAGCACGGGGCTCCCGACGAAGACCGAGCAGGGCGACCTGAACATGGCCCTCGGTGCCGGCCAGGGGGACTGGCCGCGGATCATCATCGCCCCGCGCAACACGGTCGAGTGCTTCACGGAGTCCGCGCGTTCGTTCAATCTCGCCGACCTCTACCAGACGCCGGTCATCCTCCTGAGCGACCTCTACCTCAGCGAGGGGTTCCGGACGGTCGAGCCGGACGCGCTCGACATGAACATCCCGATCGTGCGCGGCTTCCTCGCGGACGGCGCGCCGCCGGAGGGCGGCTACAAGCGGTTCAAGATCACCGATTCGGGCATGTCCCCCCGCGCGTTCCCCGGCATGAAGGGCTTCGAGTACGTGGCGGGGACGGACGAGCACACCGAGGACGGGGAGCTGATCTCCGATGTCCGCGCCGGCGTCCCGGAGTTCATCGAGGTACGCCGCAAGATGCACGAGAAGCGCATGCGGAAGCTGCGCACGGCGGTGAAGGACATGCACGGCCCGGAGGTCTGGCCCGAGGCGGACGCAGAGTATACGATCCTCTCGTGGGGCTCCTCCCAGGGCCCCGTGCGCGAGGCGGTGACGCGCCTCCGGGCGGAAGGCGCCAGTGTCAACTCCATGGAGTTCCGTGACCTCTTCCCGATGCCCGTCGCCCTGGTCGAGAAGGCCCTCGCGAAGGTGCGCGCGTCGCTCCTCGTCGAGGGGAACTACACGGGCCAGTTCGGCCGCCTGCTGCGCGCCGAGACCGGCTTCAAACCCGACTTCACGTACTTCAAGTCCGACGGCGAGCCGTTCTATCCGGACGAGCTCGTGACGAAGGTGAAGGAGGTGCTCGTCCGTGCTTGACCTCAATGCCTACAAGAGCGAGACGAAGCCGACCTGGTGCCCGGGCTGCGGGGACTTCGCGGTGTTGAGCTCGCTGATGAAGGCGACGCAGGCGCTGCAGCTCGAGCCGTGGAACATCTTCATCGCCTCCGGGATCGGCTGCTCCTCGAACTTCCCGCACTTCCTGTCCGCGTTCGGGTTCCACGGCATCCACGGGCGGTCGCTGCCGGTCGCCTCGGGAGCGAAGCTCGCGAACCCGGAGCTGACGGTGATCGCCGCCGGCGGGGACGGGGACGGCTTCGGCATCGGCGCGGGGCACTTCGTGCACACGATGCGCCGGAACCTCGACATCACGTACATCGTCATGGACAACCAGATCTACGGGCTCACGACAGGGCAGGCGAGCCCCACGAGCGAGATGAAGATGCAGACGAAGAGCACGCCCGAGGGCGTCATCGAGGAGCCGATCAACCCGATTGCGCTGGCCCTCGGCGCCGGGGCGACCTTCGTGTCCCGGGGATTCAGCGGGGACGTGAAAGGGCTGACGGAAATCCTCACCGCCGCGATCCAGCACAAGGGGTTCGCCCTGGTCGACGTCCTGTCTCCCTGCGTGACGTACAACAAGATCAACACCTACGAGTGGTTCCGCGAGCGTGTCTACCGCCTCGACAAGGAGGGCCACGACCCCTCGGACCTCGGTAAGGCCTGGGCGCGCGCGGTCGAGTGGCCCGCGTTCGGCAGCCTGCGGGAGCGTGTGCCCACGGGGATCTTCTACCAGTTGAAGGGAAAGCCCACGTACGAGGACCTGGAACCGGGACTCCGGGCCGGCCCGCTCTCGAAGCGCGTGGCGGGGATGAAGCCGGAGCTCGGGAAGGAACTCCTCGCCGAGTTCTACTGAGGCGCCGCGGCGATCGAGGGAAAGGCGACCGCAGGACCGCCGCTCACGCCTTTCCCGATTCGCCTCACCTTCTCCAGCTCGACGCGCACCTCGCGTCGGAGCCGACCCAGATCGATGCCGCCGTGGTTCTCCCCGTACGGTTCCAGGTGGCCGAGCCCCGCGGAGAGCAAGGCCACGCTCCCGGGGAGGTTGTCGTTCTGGAAGTGGTGGAAGCCGCCAGCGACCTTGATGAGTCCCTGGTAGAACTTCCGGGAGTTCGTGCGGTCTTCCGTCCAGATCTCCTCCCAGACATCGTGCGCCTCGAAGAAGTAACCCTTGTTGAACAGGTCGATCCCCGCCTCCAGCCGGCCATCTTCCGTCCGTGCCGGGCCCTCCGTCATGAGGAATCCTCCGGTGGCGACGCGAGCGCCGCGACCTGTGCGGGCTTCAGGACCCCGCGTTCCGTTGAGATGGCGGTGAGGAATTCCGGGGGCACGATCTCGAAGAGCGATCCCGGTGAGATTCCAGCCTCGCCCGACTTCCGGCGGTGATCGAGCTTGATGGACTCCGCGACCACGTAGACCGGTTTGGCGGCGGCGTTCGCCCGCTCGGCCAACGCTCGGCTGAGGACCTTGTTGGCGATACCCCCGTCCGCGTAAATCGCATCGGCCCCCAGCAGGACCACGTCGGCGGTTGCCGCGACCGCCTCCAGGTCCGTGTCCGGTGCCAGGACCGTCGTGTCGCCGCTCGCGCGCAAGGCCTCTATCGTGAGGCGTCCCTCACCGCCGGGGAGTGATTCCAAGACCGTGATCGACAAGAGCTGCCGTCGACCCCGCAGGTGCTCCAGGGCCTCGAGTACACTCGAGCTGTGGCTCAGGGTCGCCACCGCCACGGGCCGGTCGATCACCTTGAGCAACTGACGCGCGGCGCGAGGCCGCGAGGTCTCGACGAACCGCCGGAAGGCCTTCACGGCGTCCGCGTAGCGCACCGTTCCCGCGTCCGAATCTTCTCGGGACAGGAGACAGAACTGGACCGCGTTCCTCACCGCCACCATGTCGGGATGCGCCGCCGTCAATTTCGAGGCGAGTTCTCGGATCACGGGCAATGGCGGGGACTTCTCGTAGCTCAGGAGGTCGATGGCGGCGATCGCGAGGTCGAGCGATCCGGAGGTGCGGTCCTCGGCGATGCGGCGCACGCCCTCCTCAAGCTCGGGCTGCACGCTCCATCCTCTCGTGATACACCGCCAGGCCGTGGACGCTGTTCGCGATGCGCCGTTGCATGAACTCCGGGGCGTACCGGGTCATCGATCCGCATTCCCGCCGGAAGAGCTCGCCGACGATCTCCTCTTCCCGGGAACCCTCCTTGAGCCGGGCCCGGACGGTCGCGGCCCATTCGGGATACCGCCGGAGCATCATCTGCAGGGCGGCCTTCGGATCCGTGTGCGGCCCGTAGTGCGAGTAGAGCAAGGCCCGGGGCTGGAGCGCGAGGAGACGGGTGAACACCGCCAGATTCGCCTCGAGGTCGAAGGAAGGCGGTGGCGTGATGGGGAGCAGGACCTCATCCCCCGGGAAGTAAAGGCCGCAGGCGTCCCCGGTGTAGACGCAGCGCGTCTTTTCGTCGAGGATCGTCAGCTCGTGCGGGGCATGGCCGGGCGAATCGAGAAAGCGAAGTACGCGCCCGCCGAGGTCGAGCGTGTCCCCGTCGTTCACCGCCACAAGACGGTCGGCGCGGACCGGCCGCATCGTCCCGAACTCCGCCGCCATCTCCCGGAGGGCGTCCTGCGCGCTCCCCACCAGTTTCGAGGGGTCCACGAGGTGCTTGGCGCCGCGATGGTGCACATAGACCTTCGCGTTCGGCATCTTCTCCAGCAAGAACCCCGCGCCACCTGCGTGGTCCAGGTGGACATGCGAGACGACGAGGGCGTCGATGTCCGCTGGCTTGAGGCCGAACGCCTCGATGGCGGTGAAGATCGCCGCCACGTCGTTCGAGGTCCCGGTCTCCACGAGGCACTTCTTCTCCTCGTCGATGAGATAGATGGCGCCGAAGCCCGGCGTGCCCATCATCCGGACGTCCGTGAGATAGGTGCCCGCGTCCCAAGGGAGCGCCTCGAAGGTCACGCCGTGCCGAATCGTTCCAGCAGGATGAGGCTTTCTCAACGAACCTTGTGCTGGGGTTTGCCCGGCCCGACTGTCGGGAGTAGATCCTCTTCTCCCTCTTCCCAGGGCATGGCGGATGTCGGGGGGCGTACGGAGACGACGCCGTCCCGCTGTCAAGTCGTCATGGCCTAGAGAGGGGACTGGTTCGGACGGACCCTGTGCGGGTCCGCGCGACTTCTGCGCGGGTCCGTCAGGGACGGTGGATGTACGGAAAGGAGCGTGCGCACCCGCTCACCGACTCCGGCACCGTGTCACCGCCCCGTTACGCAACCCGCCTGTCCTCCGCGCGGGTCCGCGGGTGGTCCTCGACGAGTCCGCCGGAGGATCGTGCGGCCCCGCGCGAGCCGTTTCAGGGCGGGAGAGCCCGCGCGCGGTCCAGGCGGACCTGCTCGGAGAGGTTGACCAGGCCGCGCAGAACCCGCGCGGACCGGGGGTGGACACGCACACGATCGGGTCCGGCCCGCGCAGGGGCAACGCGGCGCCGCATAGCATCCCCGCGCTTCCGCGCAGGGGTCGTGCGGGGAGTCATGGACCCGGGACCGGACGCCCCGCGAGCCGATGGGCTTCCCACCGTGGCCCCACGCCACCCTTTCCGGTCAAGACCCCGCCCCCCGCCTTCGCGTCCCA
>Ga0334722_10000212_pt1 | contig 88020 bp, 104 predicted proteins | sample C3_bottom_MG_FD_207210 | JGI IMG/M metagenome (GOLD analysis project Ga0334722, IMG submission 207210) | Sediment microbial communities from Yellowstone Lake, YNP, Wyoming, USA - C3_bottom | ecosystem: Environmental > Aquatic > Freshwater > Lake > Sediment | place: USA: Wyoming | collected...
CGAAAGCAAACGTCCTCCACAAATATTGAAAGACATGAAAAATAAAGATGTTTCCGGAAAAAAAGTTATGGTTATCGACGATATTTTTGATACAGGTCGCAACATGGATTATATCTATCGACTATTAACAGGGAGAGGCGCGCAAGATGTAAATTCATGTACTTTCTTGGCAAAACCAGAAAGACATCAAGTAGCTATGAGACCGGGTTATATTGGATTTAAAATTCCTAATGTTTGGGCCGTTGGTTATGGAATGGACAATGGTGATCAAAGAACAGGAAGAAATAGTCGATTCATCTACGTAGGTGCTCCTACTAAGTAAATTCTTTTAATTGTATCCAGATTTCTTTCCCAACTCTAATTTTAAAAGAATGAAGATAATTAAATTGATAAGTACGGTTTCAATCGGAAAACCAAAATTAGCAAGGTTCCATTGTTTTATAGTAAGTAGAACAAGCGTTGCATCGATTGCACTCAATAAGTAGGGAAAATCACTTTCCGTTTCCGGATGATAAAAAGATTTAGCCATTGTTGGAAGCGAAGCCAATCCGTCTGCAAAGAGGCTGAAAATTATTGCATTGTTACCTTCTTTAGTCATATACCAGAGTAAAAGGCCGATGAGGGATAAAGCGCCGCATAAAAAATCAAACCAACCCAATTTCCAGAAAGATTTTTTATTTATAAAAGAGGCAATAAAGATAGTAAGAGGAAAAAATCCAACCATAAAAGTCATGAGTGATTGGATTCCAACACCTTGTTGTATTTCAGCCGCAAAAGCAATAAGCGGAGCCAGTGACCATAAAAAGAACGTTATTTTATTTGGCTTTATTTTCCCTTTTAACGTATCAATAAGATAGCTCAAACCCCCAACCGATCCGATAATTGCTCCTAATAAGACAAAATTTTGATTAATCATTTATGAAAGTATATCAAGAAGGACTATAGGGATATTTACCCATGTTTGCGAAAGCTGTCATGATGTTTCTGACGATCAGTCGTACGAGATTGATTATCAATTTCTTTTGCTATATTTTTCATTGCATCAGAAATACTTTTTTTTGTGCTTTCTGCAATAAGAATCTTTCCTGATTCGAGCGTCAAATGAAGCTTGACTATAAAGGTTTTATTGGATACACCTGCAGCATTATTTGGCATCTCTAAATCAACCATGATGCTTCTGATTTTGAGCCTCTTTCTATATCTTTTGATGAAGCGGTCGAGAAATATATTAACTGTTCCGATATGAAAAACATTAGTACTATTATGAGGTTTTTTCCAGACAATTGGTATTTCTTCAATATCGATCATAAACTATTTTAACTGCTTTAAGTATACTCTTTCTATTATTCTCTTTTTTGTAGCGAAGTTAGGGATAGTATATTGAAATTGTATTCATATTTTTTACTTCCTTATTTTGTCTGTTGTACTTTTACATCAATTGTCTTTGGAAGAGTAATATTTATTCCACCACTACCTACTCCATTTAATGCTTGTCTGATCAAAGGAAAAGCGTAGATAAAAAATATTATTCCAGATGCTATTAAAACAATAATTCCTAGTAAAAAACCCATTCCACTATCAGTAGTGGGATTGTTAGTTGGTGCTGGATTAATTATTGTTGTTGTCATATATATTCACCTTCTTTCCGGTATTAATACACTTAGTTTTTTATTTAAAAACTGAAAAGATAAGAGCGATAATAATGATGATTACGATAATATTTGGGCTCAAAATGGTAAGAATACCTAATGCAGAGAGAATCCAGAAGAAAAGTAATATTGAAGCAATCGTTTGCAAAGGACGAGGTAAAATACCTATTGCCCAACTAATCACAAGAAGTATAAGCACCTCCCATAATGTAACTATGTGATTATTGATTGGAAAAAGATCTATATTTGGAATGGAAATCCCCGATAAAGGAGCATATCCAAGAAACCAGAGGATGGTAAGAATGATTATTATGGTTATTAACATAGGTTATTCTGTTTCAATGTCTTTTGGTGTAATGGGATAAATAATATCTAAGAGATATACTAATCCCCAAGCAACACAGAGATAGACAATTGCTGCAATGATTGTTGACCATTCGATTGTCGAATTTCCACTTGTGGTTAGGTTAAAAATTCCACGAAAAGGACCGGCAAGCGGTTCGGTCAGCGTATAAATCAGATTGGTGAATCCCGTGTATGCATTGGCTCCTAACATCTTTAATATAAATCTGAATCCAAGTAATACTTCAATAAATCCTAAAATATACCAAATAATTTGATTAAATCTGAAAATGGTTTCCTTTTTTTCATACACTTTTTGAGGAGCCTCTCCTTTTGCAGATGGTTCCTCAATTTTTGCAGTTTTTTTAATAACCTGTTGAGGAGATGAGGTATTAATTGTAGTAACCTCTTCGGTCGTATCTGTTTGAGTCATAGTAAACTAAGTATATGTAGTTATAGGAGAAAACACAGTAATACGGGCTATATATAATGTGTAATCGTGATTACAAACTTATTTAGGTATTAATGATGACTTTGTAGGGTCAGAAGATAATTCGAGCTCTAATCTCTTAATATTCTCGAATACTATTGAGTGGTTAACATGTTTTATTAATCTCTTTTTTTCAAGTCTTACCATTTCATTACTTGCAGTCTCTCTGGCAACACCGACAAGTGTCGCAATATCCTGTTGTGTAAAACGGTGGTGAACAATGATTCCCTTATCGGTTTGTTCTCCAAAATGTTTGGAAATATACAAGAGCACTGAAATTACTCTTCTGTATGCATCACTGAATACCAAATGCTCAATACGGGTAAGAGACTCTGCATAATCTTCTATTAACTCACTTAATAATTCAAAGATTATTGTAGGTTTATCTTTAATAAAATTAACTACCTGTTCCCGTGGTGCACGCCCAACCTCAACTTCAGTTAATGCTTCAAAAAAATAGACATTAGGAGTACCATTCACCGCCCATACCATAGGAAAGTATGAGATGGGTCTAAGAATGTGAAGCGTAAGTTCAAAACCTGTTTTAGAAATAGTGTACTGCCTAACATACCCTTTTTATAATTGCGGGTTGTAAATTGCTTATAAAATGTTTCAAACTCTTTTGTTTTATTGGTAGCCATATTCATTTACGAAGAACTATATAGTAGTATATAAGAAAATAACGGATAGTCAAATTTACGAGTTAACCAGCAGTACTCATTAAGCCACTGCTGGTATGTGCTTTTTTGTGAAAAACATGCAAATCTTACTTTGCGCTCTGTTCTGTTTTATTTGAAACATCTTTTGCTGCAACATCTACTTTTTTTATTTCTTCGTGTGTCTCAGCAGTTTTCTGTTTCATTTCATCCTTATTATCTTGTGTATCCATATATATTTCACCCCCTTTCAAAACTCATTTATTCTATTTCTTTCAGCTTATTGGCGAGAATAACACCGACAAAAAATCATGTAGAAGACTTCCTTTATATACTTCGTATGGCCATTGTGGTGTAATAAATTTCTTAAGAAATGAGGTATTCCATGTATTGCTCGTATAGAGAGTTGGCCCAGGAGAGAGCTTAGTAAGTGCAAATGAATTTATTGAGTTAATTTGTATAGTATTCATATCTAGAAGTAGTATAATCTCTAAACTATTTGTGTTCAGTAATGTAGGTTTCCTTTATTTAGTAATGTAGACTACTTAATTTTTAGGAATTGAAGTAGCCTCACTATTTAATAGTTCGAATATATTTTTGCTTTTTAAGTATTTTTGAATTCATTATAATGAATGGAATGATTGAACAAGTTATTTCACCTGCACCAATTAACAACAAAGAAGCATTTCAGGCGCTTCTTACACTTGATGAGAAAGAACGGACTGTTAAATCAAGACAAGGATACGTGCGTGCTTATATTTGGAGTGTTTTATTGCCACCAATTGGAATATATTATCTCATTAAATATGTTTTTTTTGCCAACGGCACAACAGAAGATATAAAAGCAGGTCTTACATCTCTGATATTAACCGTCATTTCGCTACTATTGAGTATTTGGTTATTCGGCCTTTTTTTTAAGCAAGCGACTTATCTCATGCCGTCACAAGGAAGCGATACATTAAAAGAACTTATTACTCCTGCAAATCAAAAAATACTTAAGGATTTATACCAGTAGTAATATTCTTATGTCCAGACTGGTGGAGGATGTTAGAACTTTTTTTGTTCAAATTTAACTTAGTAAATTTACGATTTTTGTTAAAAAGCCATTTCACTTATTGTTAAATTTTATTCTGATATAATAATATTGTTTTGGCGATGAGGTTCGCCTTGAATTGTCTACATTGTTAAGACTAATGACCTCTACGGTTAGCGTAGAGGTTTTTATTAAATAAGCTTCTACGTTAACTTCTTTACAAATTATAAATTTAAACTTATGTCAGATCTTTTAATTGCCTCAATTCTTTCAGGTTTAGTTTTAATCGCGGGCACAATATCAATTGAATTTGGAATTGCCTCGGCCATTATAGAAATGGCATTTGGTGTTATTGCAGGTAATTTTTTCAAAATCCAGCCAACTCCATGGCTTACTTTCATTGCTTCATTCGGTGGAATTCTTCTGACATTCTTGGCTGGGACCGAAGTGAATCTAAAACTCATGAAAGAAAAATTTAAAGAAAGTATGCTTATAGGTGGACTATCATTTCTTCTTCCCTTTATCATTGTATTTGCTTTTACCTATTATGTTGATCATTGGACGTTGAATGCGGCAAAAATTGCCGGAATAGCTTTATCAACCACGTCCCTTGCTGTAGTCTATGCTGTATTGGTTGAAACCGGACTTAATAAAACAGAGTTAGGAAAACTTATCATGGCGGCCACATTTATTACCGATTTTGGGACTGCCCTTGCTCTTTCTTTTTTATTTCTCCAATTCAATTTTTATACACTTCTCTTTTTTGTTTTTTCAATTATCCTTCTTTTTATCGGACCCAAGATTATTGCTTTTTTCTTCAGACGTTATGAAAAGATGGTTATCGAACCCGAGATTAAACTTCTCTTTTTCATCTTTTTTTTGACCATGTTTATGGGCGATTTAGGAAAAAGTCACGCGGTTCTTCCAATATTTGTTCTTGGACTTTTAATGTCTAAATTTTTTGAGGAAAACCATCATCTTGTCAAAAAACTTCGAACAGTTGGATACGCACTTATTACTCCATTTTTCTTCATTAAAGGAGGTATGAATGTGGGTTTAAAAGAAGTCATGTCAGCTCTTAATTTGGTAGTTACATTTTTGGGGTTGAAGCTTGTTGCAAAAATAGTAGCCGTGTATCCAATATCACGTATAACTATACGGAAGGGTGGACGGGTATTTACGACACTTCTTATGAGTACGGGATTGACTTTTGGTACGTTGGCATCAGTATTTGGTTTTCAATCAGGATATATTAATAAAGTTCAATTTTCTGTTTTAATATCGGTGGTTATTCTATCAGCAATCATCCCAACTGTTATTGCCCAGAGATTTTTTGCTCCGGTTACCGATGTCGAAAAGGAAGAATTATTGGAAGAAGGTGAGGAAGGATAACATTTTTTATATATGAATAAGCAATTTCTAGTGGTGTTTGTGATTGGTATACCTTTTTCTATTATTGCCGGTATTTTTGTATTTCTTTTATCTTATCGAGAATATTCTCGTCATTTTCCAGATAAAGGAAAACCCCTTAAAATGTCTTTTGAATCAGCGTTTTTTGCTTTTTCATTTTTTATAATCCTAAGTATTATTATTGGAATTGCCTTAAGAAACATGTTTAAGTGAAGCAAGTCAAATTTATATTCTCCAGATTAAAACTCCAATAGATAAAAGTGGAATAATACAAAATTTCACAAAGGTTCGAACGTCCTCTTGTCTATCAAAATATCGGATTGTTGGAAAGCTCTAAAAAATGGGTCCAGACTCATGAAGGAAGTTAGGACTTTTTACTATTAAGTACTTTAATTTCATTAGGAATTATTTATCATTTTTTTTATTTTTATACTATACTGATTAAATGAAAGCATTTCAGTTATTTGGGAAACAAGATCTACGACTTGTTGAATTACCAGAACCAGAAATCGGTGATAATGACGTACTTCTTAAAACAAAAAAAGTTGGTATATGTGGTACAGATCTCCATATTTATAATGGTGGAATGAACGTTCCTTTACCACTTGTCATGGGACATGAATTTGTTGGTGATGTCGTAAAAATTGGAGCGGCGGTTAAAAATATTAAAATCGGTGATCGCGCAGTTGCAGAACATGTAATCGGGTGTGGAGCTTGTTTTTATTGCAAACAAGGAAAAAGAAACTTATGTAAAAATCCAACTGTTATTGGACTTCACACCGCAGGAGCTCTTGCTGAATATATGAAGATTCCTTCAGAGTTAGTGTATTCATTACCAACTGATCTAACCTATGATGAAGGAGTTTTAGTTGAGCCTCTTTCAATTGCAGTCTATGCGGTAAGAAATACCAAGCTTCGAGTTGGTGACAATGTTGCTGTGGTTGGACAAGGACCAATTGGTCTTCTGGTTGATCAAGTCGCAAAAACAGCCGGTGCAACCGTATTTGGATTTGATCATCATGAAAATAGACTACAGTTTGCAAAAGAGCGAGGATATATTTATCAAGGAATAGATATTTCAAAAGAAAACTTTCTCGACACATTCAAACAAATGGTTTCAAATGATGGTGCTGATGTTGTTTTTGAAGCAGTCGGAAGTGATTCATCAGCTGAATTGGCATTAGAGCTTGCTCGGGCTATAGGAAAAGTCACCATACTTGGGGTCTTTGAACATAATGTCCAGATTAATATGATGAATATTGTAAAAAAAGAACTTTCCGTACAAGGGTCTTGGACTTGCATTTTTTCATTTCCTCAAACGTTATTATTATTACAATCGAAATCGATTGATTTAGCAAGTTTTATTACTCATCGTTATTCATTTGTGGATACAATAAAGGCATTTCAGGAAGCATTAACAGATAAAACAAATAGAATAAAATCCATAATTGAATTTTAAATATAGAGATACTTCACCTAATTCTCTGCATAAAATATTCGAAGATTATGTATTGATTTAGATTATCTTAACTGTCTAAACCTATCAGTCCAGAGGGGAGGATTCGAACCTCCGTAGGGTTACCCCGTCAGATTTACAGTCTGATGCGATTGGCCGCTCCGCCACCTCTGGTTCCATATCAATTATACCATTGAAGATTCGATTCAGCTATAATTTTCATATGTGTTTTTTGAAGCCTCTCAGGATAAAAACCATTAAAGGAAATGAAGCTACTCTGGAAAACGGAATAAAGGCATATTACGAAAAGAAAATTGGTATACTGAAACCGAATGACCTGGTAATGGTGTACGGGAATCTCATATTAGAAAAAATTTCAGAGCAAAACTATGGAAAAACAAAATAACCTTGCCAAAGGTATTTTATTTGCGCTTATTACGTCAGTTATTTCCGGCATCTCAATTTTTTATTCTAAAATCTCCGTTTCAAAAATTGATCCTTTAATATTGACAACATCAAGAAATTTGTATGTTGGAATAGTATTTTTGTTATTCATTCTTTTATCGAAAAAACTTGGGGAGATTAAAAAAGTAAGCAGAAAAAATATTTTTTCACTTATTCTGATCGGTCTGATCGGTGGTGGAATTCCCTTTTATTTGTTTTTCACCGGTTTACAGTCGATTGGTGCGCAGACTGGAAATCTTATCCATAAAACACTTTTTCTCTGGGTGACCGTTTTAGGAATAGTGTTCTTGAAGGAAAAATTAAACCTTGTTTATCTGATGAGTTATATACTTGTTTTTATTGGAACGTTTTTCTTCGCTCCTGTCAAGTTTGCTTTTGGAAGAGGAGAAATGCTTGTTTTATCGGCAACCTTTTTATGGACGGTAGAAAATATCGTTGCTAAAAAAACGCTTAAGGATGTTTCATCTGAATTGGTTGGATTATTCCGGATGGGTATAGGGTCGATGATCTTACTTGCCATGGTTTTATTCACCGGAAAAGAGCATATGCTTTTGTCATTAAAAGCTACGCAATTGACAACGATTGTCATCGGAGCAACGATATTATGTTTTTACGTATATTTCTGGTATCGTGCATTGAAACACGCGCCTGCAGGACTCGTTACGCTGCTTCTCACTTTTTCAGTCGTTGTAGGAAATGTATTGAATGGAGGTTTTGCCGGAGTAAAGTTAACTCAAAAAGACATACTATCTACTGCATTGATTGGCGGAGGGGGACTGATCATTTACTTGAAAATTTTACCGCAATTCATATCGCAGTTAATTAAAAAGAATGGATAAACAGGGACTTTTACTGTGTGCCCGCTATTCAGTCGCTCCGAATTTTTTTGGTTACTGTGGACCAGATGAAAACCCGAATCTTATTGATCACCTAAAGGATCAAATTGCCGATAGGGAAGTTTCTTCGATACTCTCTGAATTTGAAACGCTGTATCAATATTTAATTTTTATTGCAACGGAAAACAAAATACTCGACCCGTTTAATAAAAATGTTGTTGAAGCATACTGGGTTGGTAATTCCTTATTACACAAAGCTTCGAATTTTGATTACGTTTCATTATTGAAGGAAAAATTATCAATAGAAAGTAAAACAGGAATGAAGAAATTTTATAGTATCAGAAAAAAAGTCCTTTCAAATCATTTTTTTCCACATCATTCATTCCATGTATTCAATATATTCAAACGGACTGGTCACGACCCAAGCGTACATACGTTACAGACGATGGATGCATGCCGTATTGCCTTCGGCAAAGTCAAAAGTCAAAATTCAAAAACAAAAACCGTAACCGTCGAAACGAAACCGTTGGTTATTTTTAAAAATAAACTTGTTTTTGGAAAACCTATTTTAAAAGAATTGAAAACAAATTATAACGGAAAGACATTTTTACGTGATGTAAGAATCGGCGATTGGATAAGTTTTCACTGGGGGTTTGCTTGTGATATCTTGACAAAAGAACAGGTAAAAAATCTGGTGTTTTACACACAAAAATCCATCGATTTTTTTAACAGTCCATTATGAAAATCTACGTTTTCGGGAATCCATTGGTAAAAGAAGATTCGTTTCCATTACGATTGTTGATCGATCTGGAAAATTCATTCCGGCAAATAAAATTTGTTGTTGCCGACCCGAATGAAAATTTTCCTCCAGACGGAGAAAGAAATCTTATTATTTTGGATACCGTTATCGGAATAAAAAAACCAATGTTATTGAATTTAAACGATTTTGATTCAAAAAAAAATACACCGGTTTCTCCTCACGATTATGATTTGCTATTTCATCTTTTGATCCTTAAAAAGCTAAATAAAATTATGGGAGTGAAGATTATTGGAATACCTCCAGATTTTAAAAAAGAAGATCTTGATTCCGTGTCAAAAATTATTTCCACTTTACTTTGAGGAAGTGGGCCGCGCACGACATGCAGGGATCAAACGCCCGGATAAATTTTTCTACTTCATAAACAATTTCATCTTTTTGCGTATCAACCGCAAGCAATTTTTCAACCAATTCATATATCCCACGTTCCATTACAATCTGATTTTGCCCAGTCGGAACTACTATATCACCTCTTTTTACCGTTCCATCCGCATTGATTTCTAGCTTATAATACAAAGTTCCTCTTGGTGCTTCTATAAGACCAACTCCAATATTCTCTTTCAATTGGGGATTAATCGGAACTTCATGTTCGATTGCATTAAGATTGTCAATAATATCACATGAGGAATCGATAGCGTGGATTATTTCTATGGCTTGCGCTACATTGTTATGAAACAGATTGTGTGACGGAAATATATCCAAATATTTTTTAACCGTTTCTTTTGTTTTTGCATGAAGTTTATCTTTATCGTTATTTAATCTTGCGAGGGCTCCGACCATCAATAGTTTTCCGTCAAACTTGAAACCGCGGGCGTGTGAATAGGGAATAATCACTGCATTCAAATGGGTTCCGAAATCTTTTTCTTGAATGGTAACTCCGTCACTCGTTTTTATTGCTCCTTCCAAAAAAGAAAAATCTTGTGATGATAATCCGCAGTATGTCACCGGCGCCTGCAAAGTAAAGTCAGACGGATCCTTTTCGAACATTTCAATCAACGTGAGAATTTTAGGTCTAATCTCAAGAAGTTTTGGTTTTAATGCCTTTATGTCTTCAATTTTGGGAAGTTTGAGGAATCCTCCAATTGTCGGCATGGGTGCATGTACAGATCTACCTCCGATTACAATAGACAACTGATTGCCGATTTCCTTGACCGCAAACGTATCTTCAAGAAATTGCTTTTGCACCGGATCGTTTTCGTCCAAATCAAGAATTGAGTTTTTACCGAATAGATCAGGAAGAGAAAAAACATATAAATGCAATGCATGGTCCCTTATAATCAGTCCGTAAAAAAGAAGCTTGCGGAGAAGAATGGTTTGTTGGGAAGGTTGCAACCCGAATCCTTTTTCGACCGCTTCCAAACTTGCGAGAAGATGAGCGTTTGAGCATGTGCCGCATATACGGGCAACGAGCTGGGGAACCGCGGTTGCCGGTTTCCCTCTGATTGCCTGATTATAAAAACGTTTCCATTCGGAGATGCTGAATTTAAGGTCTTCGATTTTCTTGTTCCGTACTTTAATCTCGAGGGATGCGGCTCCTTCGATTTTCGAGATTTCTTCAAGGCTTAGGTCAAAGTCAATGTCGATGTCATGCATTGAGGTATTTTTCCATAATTTGTAAAAAAACCTGTTCATTCATCGGGCATCCCGGGACATTTTCATCAACAGCAACAATTTCCGACAGCTTCATTACCTTTTCCTTGTATTTAAACAAATCCAATATGGGTTTGATTTCCCTTGTTTGATCCGGATTAAAGAAATTGCGTTGGTTTGATGGTGAACCTAAAATTGCGCAGGCCCCGATTGCCACTAATTTTTTTGCCTTTTCACGGATCCTTTTGAGTTTCGCCTCCTGTTTATCAGAGCTGATTGCTCCCTCGACAAAGGCGACATCCATTTCTTTGATTTCCTGGGTATCATCTTTCCTGAGAACACGCGCATGAACAAATTCAATTTTTTTAAACCAGTCTTTGTAGTGCGTATTTAACAGTTCGGTAAAAATAATTGTAGAGTCTTCGCAACAGGTAAAACTAAACCAGCCGATTTTTAATTTTCTATCCATAAAGTCATTCTAACAAAATAAGAGCCCATTCTGTTACTATTAATAAGTAGATCTAAATATCAAATTTTAAACCTCAAATAACAAATCAAATTCAAAATGTAAATGTTTAAATATTAAAATATTTGATATTTGTTATTGATTTAAAAGTGGTAATTTGTTATTTGTAATTACTGTATGACTTTAACAGAAGTATCATATTATAGCCGGCGGTTTGCTCCTGTCGCCATTCTGTTTTTTTTGATATTTCTTATTTTTTTTTATGCATTAAAACTTCTTTTTATTGCTTTGCAGGGACCTACCAGAGAGATTGTTTATACCAATCCGGTATTCGGAAACATTAAGAAACCTTTTGTCAAAGAAGCAAGTTCGAGCGGTGGATTGAGTTTTACTCTTGATACGGTTGAAGGCCAGCCTGTTACCGCATCAGAGGCGGCAAAAGTGTATTTTCTTCCCGCTTCAACAACGCGTTTCGGCTACAGGGAAAAAATCTATCTCATCGCAAAAACGCTTGGATTTGATACAGCATTGATCAAACACCGCCTCATTGACAAAGGTGCAGTATTTGCCGATTCAAGACAGAAAGTATCAATTGATATAACCAACTTCAATTTTTCCTATCAATATAATTTTGAGAATGATCCCAAAGTATTTGAAAATACCATTATTCCTTCACAGACAGAAATAACCAATAAGTCCATAGATTTTCTTAAAAATGTCGGGCGTTATCCTGATGAGCTGGCAAAAGGAAAAACAAATATCATATACCTTACCTATGATCAAAAAAACAGAACGTTTACTCCAGTGGAAAGACCCCAAGAAGCAAATACTATTGAAATTGATTTTTACCGGCCTGACATTGACGGATTTCCCATCATATCACCAACCTATTTTAATAGTCAGAACTATGTAATCATGGTTTTTTACGATGGAGGCATGAAGGTGCTCCGGTCACAAATAAAATTTTTTGAGAAGTCAGAAGCACAGATAGGCACCTATCCATTAAAAGCAGGAGATGAAGCATGGAGTGAACTTAAAGAAGGAAAAGGGATAATGGTTACAGATGCAAAAAACCAGATTGATATTTCAATAAAAAAGATGTTTCTTGGATATCTGGATCCGAGCGTATACCAAGATTATCTTCAGCCGGTATATGTTTTCTTGGGGGAAAATTTTGTAGCATATATCCCCGCAGTCGCAAACAAGTTCCTTACAGAGTAATGTAGTTGATATTTTCATCAATCCACTGGACTACATTTTTTGTATCCGAAAAACGATCCTTACTTTTGATGATGACGATGATAAATTCATGAGCGTCATGTTTATAGAAACTCACCAAGTTTTCTCCTGCGTTTTCTGTGTAGCCTGTTTTTAATCCGCCGATCCCCTGAATTTCGCCGAGAAGTTTATTTACATTTGATAGCTTATGAAAAAATTTGAAATCCACATCGGAAATGGTAATTTCCTTTGTCGATACGATTTTACTAAGGTATTGATTCTTTAATAATTCGCGGCCTGCGAGTGCAAGGTCAAACGGAGAGATATACTGGCTATAATCGTCTAGCCCCGCCGGGTTTGTGAAATGGGAGTTTTCCATATGAAGTTCTTGAGCTTTTTTATTCATGAGTTCCACAAACCGGTCAAACCCGTATTCATCTGCAATGGCATAGGTTGCATCGTTTCCAGAATGAACAAGTGTTCCATAGAGCAGGTTTTCTACGGTAATCCGTTCATCTTGTACGAGTCCCATAACCTGCCCGTCATCAATTACACGTTTAACTGTAATGATCTTTTCTGGTTTATACAGATCATAGGCCACTAGGGCAGTGATTATTTTGTTGGTGGATGCGGGAAGAAACCGTTGATGTTCCGCCCTTTTGAGAAGCGGCGTGAAGGAAGGAAGGTCGACGACATAGATACCCTCCGCCGATATAATCGGATAATATTGATTTTTAAGGTAAGGAACAGGGTTTATCTTTGGTTGGATGCTTTTTTTTGGTTGGGTGAATACATTTCTGTTATATGCAAACGTATGGAAATAGTACGAGTCGCCAGGGTTAAAAAGAAAAAGCAGCGTATAAAAAGCGAAAGGCGCAATGAATCTTAGTTTCATAATTAGGGATTATTTGGCTAACTTTATTCCAAGTTCTTTCAGTTGTTCACTGGTTGCGTCAGAAGGGGCATCCATCACTGATATTTTTCCACCGGAGGATGCCGGAAACGCAATAACTTCACGGACAGACGGTTCTCCAAATACCGCCATCAACAACCGGTCAATTCCCGGAGCAATTCCTCCATGGGGAGGGACTCCATAGGTAAATGCGGTCAGCATGTGTTCGAATTGTTTTTTTTGGTCATCGGTAAAGCCGATAAGGTCGAATACCTTTTTTTGGACTTCCGGCTGGTGAATCCTGATACTTCCTCCCCCGATTTCATATCCGTTAAGAACGAGATCATGTTGCAAGCCCCGGACTTTTAACGGATCCGAATCCAATAAAGGAATATCATCAGGATGAGGTGCGGTAAACATATGATGGGACGGAGCAAATTTTGCCCTGCCGGATCCGTAGTAAAAATCCTCCGCCGTCTGTTCGGTGAAAAGGGGGAAATCCAATGTCCACGAAAATGCCAGTTCATCTTTGTCTTTTTTGTTTTTTCTCAAATCAGGTTTATCGGTTCCGTATTTCTCTTTTGCTTCTTTATGAGAAAGACGCGGCCAAGGAGACTGTGAAATGTGTTTTTCAGGAAAAATATGACTAACCATTTTTGTATACATGTCCTCGATTAATGCAAGAATATCGTTTTGTGCAACGAATGACATTTCAAGGTCAAGTTGGGTAAACTCCCCATATGCCCGGTCTGCCCGCGGGTCTTCATCACGGAAGCATCGGGCAATCTGGAAATACCGCTCAAGACCCGAAACCATTAGCAGTTGTTTATATTGTTGGGGTGATTGGGGGAGGGCATAGAATCTTCCCTTTTGAAGTCGTGAAGGAACGAGGAAGTCCCGCGCGCCTTCAGGGGTTGTTTTGGTGAGAATGGGTGTTTCAACTTCGATAAAACCAAGATTCACCAGATGATTTCTGATGAACGTGGTTACTTTGGACTTATATATGAGGTTTCGCGTCATCCGTGGTCTTCTGATGTCGAGGTAACGGTATTTAAGCCTGATGTCTTCATCAATTTCGTATCCGTCGGTATTTACGGGAATGGGAAGGGCTTGTGCTTTCGAAAGGATTTTCAATTCCTTTGCTTCAATTTCAATCTTGCCGGTTTTGAGTTTTGGATTTATGAGTTTTTCAGGACGGATTTTTACAACGCCTTTTACATATATGACATCTTCGGAGACGAGCTGTTTGAAATTTTCTCCTCCAACGATCTGAACGATCCCGGTCCTATCCCGAAGGTCGATAAACACGATTTTTTTATGATCCCGCTTTGAGTCGACCCAGCCATATAGTTCAACTTCTTTTCCGACCTTATGAACAGTTTCCTCAACAAAAAGTGTTTTCACTACAAATCAATAATTAATAACCAATAACGTATTGTAATCGTTTTTAATCCTATTGACAAGATGATATTCTATGATATAGTTATAGGTAAAGAATATGAAGACAGCATTATATCAACTCCTTATTATCCGCCTCGTCCACTTTACGTGGATGAGTGGTGGGTTGGTTGATATAAATAAAAAATAATCACACTGATAATTTCAACTAGCCCGCCGGAAGGCGGGTTTTTTTATGAGTTTAATGAGTATATAACTCCTAACAAGAGTTAGGCGTTAGATACCGGTTTTGCTCTTTTACATACGTTCAAAAGAGATATATCAGTTATTGCAGACTGACGGAAGATGATTTCTTTTGGACTGTTTCTATGTTCAGGAAGATAGGGTAGGTATAAAGCGTACTTACGGCATATTTTCTGGATATTGTATGTTTCGGGAAAGGCTTGTATATCGTCTTGAATGATGTACATATGAGTATCCCGAAACGAGCTCTTTTAAAACTCGCGGACTAATTTAGCACAGCGCTAATTTGGACTTGTGAGATTGCAGTCAGAGAGAAGATAAAGATATTTTGTCTTTTGTCTCACTGTAATCTTACAATGTAACAAAAAAAATCCCAATTTCTGGAGGAACAATGGCGAAGAAAGGCAAGAAAACGCAAGAAGTGCAACGATGCCCTCGTTGTGGAGGAGCGGGCTTCATGCTCAAAATTGTTAGGACAGGTCAACTCGTAAGACTTGACATTCGTCTTAATGGTAAGACAAAAGTTGAGGAGGTGCGCTGTCCTGCTTGTTAGTTTCCGCGTGTCGGTACCTGGGTGACAATTTGTTGTCACGCGCGTTTATTCGCGTTTATTTGTTGCCCAGGTACCTAGTTTTTTTTAACAATTATATTTATATATTTCAAATACACATGGAGATTTTTTTATTAGTCGTTGTTTTGTTTTTACTTTTCGTTGATTAAGCGGTAGAGAAGTGTATCATTTTTCCTGTTATCTTTTCTTCACGGTTCCATCTGTTTATCTCAAGAGTGAATGCAAAACTGACTTCCTGATTCTTTGAAAGTGAAGTGAATCGATCTGCAGCATAGAAAGAAACAAATTCAAGAGGGAATGTATTTTGCTTCTTTATATATAATTTCAAATGCTCGTCTTTTTTCCCGAATATCTTTGCACCCGCGATTGTTCCTTTGCTGTAAAATGTCGGTTGGGGATTGCCCATGCCAAACGGTTGAAGTTTTTCGAGTTCCTTTACCCATGCCAAATGAATTTTTGATAAAGGGATTTTCATGTCAATCTCCATTTTCCGTTCGAGATCCCTTTCTGAAATGAGTTTTTTCGCTTCTTGTCGGGCTTTTTTGATAAATGTATTCAGTTTTTTTTTCTCGATGGTAAATCCTGCTGCACCTTTGTGTCCGCCGACATCGATGAGGTATTTTTTCAGACTTCGCAGGAAATCGGTAATGTGAAATGAAGGGACGGACCTTGCAGAACCTTTTAGAAAACCATCTGACTGCGTCATGACAATTGTTGGACGGAAATAGCTTTCCGCAACTTTTGAAGCGATCAAGCCGATAATACCCTCGTGCCACGTATCCGAAATCAAAATAATTAACTTATCAGTTAACAAGTTAACGAGTTTCGAGTGATCAACAATTTGTTTAGCTTCTTCAACAGCAATCGTTACCATATCCTGCCTTTCACGGTTCTTTTCACCTATGTTTGCGGCTAACGCATGAGCTTTCTTAGGATCTCTGGTACACAATAATCTCAAGGCGTCGATAGCGTGTTCAAGCCGTCCCACTGCATTGATCCGTGGCGCAATCATAAACCCGATCTCATACGGCGTAACTCTTCTTCCTTCTATACCCGCGTCCTTAAGAATTTCCTTAAGCCCGACCCGTTTTACCTGCGGGAATGCTTCCAATCCATGTTTAACAATGCTTCTTGAAGGGCCAATAAGAGGAACAAGGTCGGCAACGGTGCCGATTGACGCAAGCGCAAGATAGTCGGTAGAAAAGTGAGAAGTGAGAAGCCCTGTATTTGAAGTTTGAAGCTTGAAGTGATCAAAAACCATTTTTGAAAAGAAATACGACACCCCGCTTCCTGAAAGCGCAGGAATATGAAATAGAGCTTCAGCATCTGTCGGCAACATATCCGGTTTCAGATGGTGGTCAGTAATGATAATTGGAATTCCGATGGATTTCGCATACGAAACTTTTTCCTTTGCGGTAATGCCATGATCAACACTGATGATAAGCGCGGGATCGTACTTTTTTTTTACATTGTCGATTCCTTTTATCGAAAACCCGTATCCTTCGAGTTTCCGGTGAGGGACATAGGGCATGACATTAAATCCGAGAAGATGTAGTGTTTCCCATAATATGGCTCCGCCGGTAATTCCGTCTGCATCATAGTCGGTATATACGACGATTGACTGATTATTTTTTTTGATTTCTTCAAGAATTTTCAACGTTTTTTTGATTTCGGTCTTGAATCCAAAATCTTCAATTTTCATTGAAAGTGGAGAAGGAGGATCAAGAAATTCCTTGATGTTTTTTACATTGCGGTTTTTGAGAAGTAGATGAAGTATTGTTTTTGGATCGATATTTTCATCTTCCTTGACCTCGTACCGGTGCGTAATTTTCATGATGCTATTCTATCAATTTTTCTTCTTTCTTATCGGATAAGAGATGGGTGGATGCAAGTTTTTGCCCCAGCGACAAAAAATTTTTTGTCACCAAGGAAACCTGGTTATAGGCATTGGTAATATGTTTGTGGAGGGTCGATAAGGCATCTTCAGATTTTTCATAGTCTTTTTTTATGGATTTCAGTATTTCGATGATTTCTTTAGCCTGTGACTGGATCCGTTGTCCTTCGTATGACATGAGAATCGCCTTCATATATGCGTAAAAGCTCATCGGTGAAACAGGAAGAACCCGTTTTTGTCCAGAGAAATCAAAAAGTTCCGTATTATTGATAATTTCGTAATAAACCGATTCGGAGGGAATATACATCAATGCATAGTCGGACGTTCCTTCCTCAACAAGAATATATTTTTTGGAAATATCAATGATGTGTTTTTTGACGTCAGCAGTAAAGTCTTTGGTAACTTTCGTTTTGGCTTCCTTGTTTGTTTCTTTCATCATTTTCCGAAAATTTTCCATCGGGAATTTTGAGTCGATGGGAATCATTCCTTGTGAAGTTTTTATTACCGCATCAACCTTTTCTCCGTTTTTAAACGCATGTTGGAGGTTATATGAATGTTTAGGAAAATACTGGGACAGAAGCTCTTTCAATATCTGTTCGCCGATATTTCCTCTCAGTTTCGGTGACTGGAGGAATTCCTGAAGTTCATTCATTGAACGTCCGATTTCTGAAAACTCCCCAATGCTTTTTTGGACTTCACCAATAACATATGCGGCTTTGTCGAGGCGGGAGTTAAACATTTCGATATTTTTTGATAGTTTTTGATCTATTTGAGTCGTGGAGTTGTCCATCCTTCTGCTTAAATCTTTGAACAGTTCGATGAGGCCGTCAAATCCCTGGGTTTTTTCTTCTATTTTATTGAGCCATAAGCGGATGATAAGAAGAATAACAATGAAAGAAGCGATGATGACAACTATGGTAAGAATATTCACGAAGACATTATAACAATCTGCGAATCATCTATGTTAAGATTCGCAGGTTTTTAAGGTTAACAATTGTAAAAGACTACTATTTCATACCTTACTGTCTTATATCAAACCACTGCCTTTGAAGATTTTGGGCTTGAGCCAATCCTGTGGATTTTGGGATTCTGGTTGTGTTTCCTTTTCGACTTCCTCTATTGGTTTGACGTTTTGCATTTCTGGATGGTTTCTTGATGCCTGTTGAGGAGGTTTTTGCTGCATATTACCCGGTTTTACTTGAAGAGGCTGCTTCATTATAGGTTGAGGTATTGTTGGTTGCGGTGACAAAGACGGCTCAAACGAATTCATCGGACTGGAAAAATCCTGCTTTTTCATTGCTTTTTTTAAAGCTCCCATGCGGAGAAGTACCGCAATATGCTCGAATGTCTCGGCATTCACTGAATAGGAAGTAAAGTTATTGGTCGCGGCAGAAATCCCTGCATAGAGATTTGTTGCAATATCTTTATCAATTTCGATGCGTAAACCTTGTAATACGCTTAAAACGAGTTCGGAAATTGAAGAAGCAGTTTTATTCACAAAATTAACCGTTCCGAAGAAACTGTTGGTGAGATGACGGTCAATATTAATGATTTCCCTTCCTTGAAATTGAGCCTGGTTGTCTGTGTAGGATGAGCCGAGATTGTTAAGCGTGGGTGAGTCGATTATGACGAGAAAGTCAAGAAAACCCCCAGTATAAGAATATTTTACCTTATTCGGATCCATTTTTGGATATCCTTGCCTCGGAGCAACAATAAGGTTAAAAAATTCGCCTTGAATATTGTAATCTACCTTATCAATCGCTCCATCGTTATAGGGGAATGAGATGACTAAATTATCACCGCCGGTAACCAAATTGGACTGAATCTTATCGGCTCCGGTAAGGTCGCTTTGAACGCCTTGAGCGCACACTAAGGATACATTTTTGCCCATTTTTACGAGTCCAAGATAGAGAGATGTTCCTGCCGCAATAGCATCTTGTGAAGGATTTGCCGGAAGTACAATAGCTCCGGATGTAGCCTTTGTAATGATTTCGTGCAATCTGGCCAAGGTATTTTGTTGATTATTCATAGTTCGACGGGCTCACTATTAATATTACTATGAGATAGATTTTACCACATCACCTACCCTAAAGTCAAGTGGGGGGCTAAATATCATTCCCGCATCTTGGTCTCTCTTTACTTCATCAACTACCTTAGCGCGAATTTTCAAAGAAATAAGTTTTGCTTTTGAGATAAGCTTGTTTTGCCTGTATTGTTCTATTTCATCGTTTAGATTGAACTTTCCTTTTGTTATCTTAACACCAAATATTTTTTCTCCTTCGATGACAAATGTCGCAAGAACTTTTGCTTCACCCTTTAAATTCTTTTCTTTCTCCTCTTTTTCTTTCAATAGTTCTGCAACTTCTATAAGCTCATCCAAGAGTTCATAAATAATATTATAGGTTTTTATAATCACTTTTTCTTGTTTTGCCAGATCGGTTACTTCAGTAGCGGCATTTACAGAAAATCCAATAATGATAGAATTTGTAGTTTTTGCCAAAAACACATCGGATTTATTGATGTCGCCGACAGCTTTAAGAATGACATCGACGTTCTTTTTCTTGGAGAGGCTATTGGTAATTGCTTCAAGCACGCCTTGTGAGTCTGCTTTTATGATAAGGGAGAGTTTTTTTTCTTCAGCTTCCGGTTGCAGGAACGTTTTCATATCAAACGGATTTGACGATATCGTTGACTTCTCTTCTTTTTTTAGTGTTTGAGGCTCATTTTGAATAAGAGTGCCCACTTCGGGGAGCTCCTCAAAGCCTAAAATCTCAAATGGAGTTGAAGGTGTGACTGCCTGGAGTTGTGCTCCGGTGTCATTTATCAACGAACGAATCTTTGTTTTCTTATCTTCAACATAAATCGTATCGCCAATCGTGAGCGAGCCATCTTTGATTACTGCACTTATCACAACTCCTCTTTTATCCCGTTTTGTTTCGATGATATATGCTTTTGGTTTTTCTTCAGCGTTGTAGGACAAATGAGCTTCTGAAGCGACCAAAAGGATCATTTCCAAAAGCTCATGGACGCCTTTTCCTGTTTTTGCAGACACGGGAACAACAGATACGTGTCCGCCCTTTCCCTCTACAAGAATTTCATATTTTAAAAGGTCGTTTTTCACTTTCTCGATGTTTGCTTCCGGAAGATCCATTTTATTGACAACAACGATAAAAGGGATTTTTGCATTTTTAATATGAGCGATTGATTCTTCGGTTTGAGGCATGATGGAGTCTTTTCCGTCAATAAGAAGAAGCGCGATATCTGCGACATTTGCGCCGCGGGCACGGAGCTGTGAAAACGCTTCATGACCCGGCGTGTCAATAAAGGTGATTTTATCTGTTTTGTAGCCTTTAATACCAGTCATTATTTCGTATGCGCCGATCCGTTGGGTGATGCCGCCATGCTCTTTTGCCGCCAGGCTACTTTTTCGGATATAGTCGAGAAGTGATGTTTTTCCGTGATCAACATGGCCGAGGATCGTCACTACAGGCGGTCTTGGTTGTAATGTTGATGTATTCATATAAGTAATTTAAAAGTTTTATAAAAGTATTTAGTATAGAGTATGCAGTATTCTTTATACTAATTCGTTTTTTTCTCTTCTTTATTTGTATCTGTAGTATTTTGAGGAGCTGGTTGCGGCGAAACTGCAGGATCAGTTGGTTGGGATGTTTGCTGGGGTAAAGGAGTTGAAGCAGGAACCTCTTTTTTCTCCACTGTTTGTGCGGGGGTGGCTGTTTCCTCTTTTTTTTCCGTTGAAGCTGTTTGGACGATGTCAACCTCAAATCCTGCAAGCCGTGAAGCAAGATTTACGTTGATTCCGCCTTTCCCGATCGCAAGAGGAGCCTCTTTTTCTTCTACGTTAACTTTTGCTTTATTTGTATCTTTATTGATGTCGACGCTTATGATTTTAGCAGGAGAGAGGGCGGCAATTAGGAATAATTTTTCATCTTTGTTCCATTGGATAATGTCGATCTTTTCCATACCTCCAAGCTCATCTGTAACGGTCTGCACACGTACGCCTTTTTGACCGACGCACGCGCCAACCGGATCAACGCCTCCCTGAGAGCTATGGACCGCGACTTTTGCGCGTTCTCCTGGTTCTCGAACCACTTTTTTAATCTCAACCGTGCCATTTGCAATCTCGGGAACCTCTCTTTTGAAGAGTTCTTCAATGAGACGGGGATCGGTCCGTGAAATAATGATTCGTGGATTGCCGAACTTGTCATCAGAAATTTCTTTTAGGAATACAATTAAGGAATCATTTACCTGGTAGCGTTCGTTTCTAATCTGTTCTTCTTTGGGAAGAACAGCTTCAGCCTTTCCTATATCGAGATAGGCATTATAGCCATCGTAGCGGATAATCCTTCCTTTGACTAAAGTGCCAATTTGGGATTTGTAATGAGCTACGACAGTCTTTTTCTCAACTTCACGAATTTTTTGAAGTATGACTTGCTTTGCAGTTTGGGCTGCAATACGACCAAATCCAGATGGAGTAATATCTTTTTTATCTTCAAGAATTTTAGCCTCACCGCTATCTCTACTTACCGTTGCAACAATTTCCGCTTCCATCTTGTCGGGGTATTCACGTTTGTATGCCGCAATGATTGCAGCTTCGATTGAGGCTATAACATCATCCGGAGAAATACCTCTTTCGGTGGCAACCTGGTTTAGCGCAAGACTAAATTCTGATTTTACAATTGTCATAGTTCGACTTCGCTCACTATTTTTAAATTAGTTATGATCCTGAGTGTAATCGAAGGATCATATCTGTTCATTCTATCATACGAAGGTACAATTGCCAAGGAGAAATAAAGAGTTTAGCATCGTGCTTCTGGCTTGCCAATTCCAGGGCAGATCTTATATGGACGGCGGGATCTTTGGCCGACAGATCCTTCGCCGCTTTCCTCAAGCCCATACGAGCCTTCAGCATTATATATACAGGCAGGCAATACATATATTTTTTAGCAGATTTGCGCCGTATCTTTTGGCCTGATTATCTCCAACGTATTCATCCAATACGATACGTTGTTGACCACCGACTGTGTCTTTTATCCAGTTTGCCATGAGGTATTTTAATGTAATATGAGAGGTTTATCAATAGATGACGGGATAAACTGTATTTATATTGTCTATATTATTTCTTTTCCGCGGGTTTGGCAGGAGCAGGTGATTCGGATTTTTTTCCGGGAGCAGCAGCCTCTGATTTCTTGCCTTCGGCTGGCTTTGCACCGGTTTCAGCGCCTTCGGTTGGAACGGCACCTTCAACTGGCGCGCCTTCTGCCGGAACTTCTCCGATGACTTCTGGAGCTGCAGCGGTTGTTTCAGGAGTGATGCTTTCTTCTTTATGGGCGACGACCGATACAACGACTTTTTCAACCGGTGTCTTTATTTCATATACGGCCGATTTTGGAAGATCGGATACCTTAATTTCTTGTCCAAGTTCTTTTATTGAAGAGATATCCACGTCAATCTGTTGAGGAATATCGCCAGGTAATGCTTCTACAAGAAGAGTTTCAGAAAGGGTAAGGAGCACTCCACCTTTTTGAGCGACGGCTTCGGATATGCCGGTTGCCTTGACCGGTACTTCGGTCTGGATTTTCTTTTTGAGATCTACTTTTCTGAAATCAACATGCAGGACGCTGTCATTCACCGGATGTCTCTGGACTTGTTTGATAAGAACTGGTATTTCTTCTTTATCCAAAGCAATATAAACAATTCCAGTTTCCTTAGCGGTTTTATATACCTTTACGAAATCCTTAAACTGTGTACTTACCGATATTGATTTAAACTCCGGACCAAAAATGTTTCCCGGAATGACTCCGCCATGTCTTAATTTCCGTAATTTTTTCCCAAACACCGTACGGGGATCGACTTTTAATACCAGTTTTTCCGATGATGATTTCGCTTTTGTCATATTAATCTTTTGTTAGCTCAATAAAGAAAACTTTATCAGCAGTCAAAGAAGTATTATAAACGATATGGTTATCTTTGACAAGGGGTGTGAAGTTTTGATTGACAATATACATATTGGTGGGTAGATCGAGTTCAAATACATAGTCGTTGTTTGATGATCCGATTTGTTTCTGGACGATAAGTTGATAAATTCCCTTCCCTTTTTTGATTGTGTTGTTAAGTGTGTATTCGATCTTTATTTCTGTAGTTTTCTTGGGAGGCAGCTCAAAATAGAAACCCACGGTTGTATAGAGACCGCTTTTTTGATCATACTCTTCGACCAATGTACCATCCTTGGTAATGCGTTTTACTGAGGAATATAAAGGAATCATGGCTTGAAAATAATTTTTGTATGTTCCACCCGGAAATACCTCCGCAGGCGATTCATTTTGGAACTGGACAGAGAATACGTTTTGAACCTGCCCCTGAAAATTGATTTTTGTTTTTAGATACATCGATCTGGTAACAAAAAAATTCACTTTATTTGCTCCGACATTTGCGTCATACGGAAACAAATAATCTATAACGCAGTTTTTTTCGGTTTCTGAAATACACCGCGGTTGAATGGTTCTTCCGGACCAATATAACGAATCGATGATTGTCTGAATATCCTTGTCATCAGAAAAAGCAACAATCTGCTTTTCATCAAGTGATTTTTTTAGCGCCAACGCAAGTAGTTTAGGAGAAGCTGTTTCTAGATTAATGAACAGCTGTTTGGTAAGAGAAGCAAGAAAAGTTCTTTTTTGGATTGAACCGGGAAAGAAATCTTTTTCCGTATGAACCTGTGTTTTGATATAAAAATTTTTCTTATTAATATATTCATTAAAGTCCGGAATATAGATATCTCCGAATGCTTCAAGGAAATGCTCGATCGCTGTCGTCGTTACCAATATCGATCCTGAAAAATCGGTAAGGTTGATTTCTTTTTCCAAAAACATTTTGGCCGTTTCATAGTTTTCTGGAAAGTCAGGGGAGAAATTTGAGTCTCGCAGGAAGCCGTGGACGATATTGAGGTATTTCCGGATTGGTGCAGGAGGATCGATATGTGCGATGAGTTGACCATCTGCGTCATATACGTCGTGGATCTCTATGTCTTCGATAGTGTAATCTTTTATTTTCAATATTCCAAACGATCCTAAAAAACCGCCTCCCGGCCGAAGTTCCATATTATTTGCAAAAAAAAGAAGATATTTTTTTTCGGTGTCTTGAGCAAGAAACGTATCGATATACGGGAGTAATTTTTTTACTTTCTGTAATGTTTCGGTGATTTCATTTAGTTGTGTGCCAACTTTTTTTACAGGGGAAAATTGATAGGGTAGTTTTTGGGTGAGAATAGAAAGGTTATCTTCAATTATTCCCAGTTCCTTTTTAAACTGCTCAATTCTGAGAATAAGGTATGCGCGTTCTTCCTTTGACTTGCTTTTTTTAAAAAGCATTTTTTGTATTTCCTGAGAATTCTCTGTAAGAAGAATCGATTGCTCAAGAACACTGTTTCCTTTTTCATTGATATCGATAAAGGTATCGGGGACGAGAGCAACTGAAAAGAAAAGAAGCGCCGGTCTGGCAAATGAATAGAGATATTTTGTCGTCGAGAGAAAAAAAGAGGTTGTCTGGAGATCGTTTTTTGCGCGATCCCTTTGGTCGTTTTTAAAAGATACATATGCGCGGTATGAAGAGTAGAGTGAAATGGAGAGAGGAAAGAGAAAGGCAGTATGGATCAATATAAATAGTGCAATACACGCAACAATGATGTTTTTTTTGGTGAAGAGCGATCTAATATCAATCCTGAAAAAAAAATGCATTTTTTCTACTTTAGGAAGATGGGGAATGACGAGTTTAAGCAAAGGTTCTTTTGTTTGAGAAAACGAAAACCAAAGAATGTTGTCAATATGTTCTTTGCGAAGATCATTTCCCAAGATGTCGACGATTTTTGTGTTTTTTAGACCAAGGCCAAGCGCTCTTTTCGCTTGGGGATGTGCATTGATGAATAAATAGATTGTTTTAAGAGGAAGCTGGATACACTTCTCCCCATTGACGCATATGCAGTAATCAAAATGTGAAAGAACTTTTGGCAAATAAGGAGAAGTAAAAATTTCCGCTCCGTATTGTTCCAGTTCCTTTCGGAGTATATCGATCCACGGATATTTTTTTTTGGATACGATAAGAACCCTTTGTTTTTCTTCCACTGTCTCGATCTTAAAGCTCATATTACTATTGTATAATGGTGGTGTGGTAAAAAACGCTGCAAAAATTATTCCCCTCGGAAAAATAGTATCGGTTTCAAAACAGATTCAAGGAAAAAAAACAGTGCTGGTTGGCGGATGTTTTGATCTCATTCACTATGGTCATTTTGCATTCCTCAAAAAAGCAAAAGAAGTAGGGAAGTATCTTATTGTTGCTTTGGAGTCGGATGAGTTTATTATAAAACACAAGAACAGAAGGCCGGTTCATTCTCAAAAGGAACGGGCAGAAATTCTTGCAGGATTACGTATCGTTGACATGGTTATTACTCTTCCATACCTATCTTCGGATCTGGAATATAAAGCGTTTGTGGAAAAAGTCAATCCGAGTATTATTGCGGTAACGAAGAATGATCCCCAAATTGAGAATAAAAAAAAGCAAGCGATGCTTATTGGTGGAGAGTTAAAGGTTGTGATTCCGTTGTTGGGTGATTTTTCAACCCAAAAAATTATCGATGCACTTTTATGATCCTTCGATTTCACTCAGGATCATCGCATAGTATATTATTAATAGTGAGCGAAGTCGAACTATGAGATTATTTTTAGCGGTTAATCTTCCGAAAAAGATAAAGCAGTCATTAGGCGAGCAAATTGAGCCGATAAAAAGAGAATATCCGCAGTTTGAATGGGTATCGGAGGAAAATTACCATATTACCGTTCATTTCTTCGGTGAAATTGAAAACGTTGAAAATCTTCAGAATCGGCTGGAACAATATCTTTTTGATCAGGAGTCATTGTACCTTTATTCATACGGGGTAAACCTTTTCATTAATCATAAAATTGTTATTTATCTTAATTTCAAGCGTGAAAAAAAACTCGAGAGTATTGCAAAACGGATAAAGGAATCATTCCAGGAGGACGATTCCCATTTACAAAAATATGTTCCTCATTTAACGCTTGCCCGAGCCCGCATACCTTCAAAACAACAATATTTCGTTCTTAAAAAAAGAATCAATAAATTGGATATTGATATTTCATTTCAGGTAAAAAACCTTGTACTTTTTCAAAGTATTCTGGGAGGTAAGATTCCTGTCTATAAAGTAGTAAAAAAAATACCTCTCCTTTAAAAACAAAACCCCGCCTTTCGGCGGGGTCTTTTTGTAAACTTACAAAAATTGGTTATGCTGAACCGATTCTATACATTCCTGTTCCACAGACCGGACATTTTCCTTTCATTGCCGGTTTACCATTTTTCATGGTAACTTTTTGCGGATTAGCTACGTCTCTTTTTGCTCTACATTTTACACAGTACATTGATGCCATATATTCTTTTCACCCCCCTTCAAAATAATTTCCAATAATCAGATTTTGAACTTTTCAATGTCCCAGCTTCAAGTAATTATTAATGGTAGCAAAATAAAGTGAAATTTCAAGCGTAATCACGATCGCTATTAATAGTAGGCTTTTTTGGAAATCTTTCTTAAAATATGAAGTGATCAAGGAATCTTCTTCATTCCCATATGTTTTTTCTTTTTTTTGTATCGTTTCGGGCTTTTGTGACAGAGTAGAAGATTCTATTGGTTTTTCCGGAACAGAGGGAATATAGGAAGCATTATTCTGATTTAATTGAAGCAATTTCAAACGTTTCCTATATTCAGCAATAATTTTTTCCTTCCTCGTTTTCTTTGGCATACGCTTCTTTTTACCATATTGACAGTAATTTGTAAAGAAGTTACAATGATAGCCAATGATGTATTTTGTAGCTGGCTTTTTTTTTATTTGGCTCATTACATTAAGTTGGGTCGTTTATAAAATCCGGAAGCACTATTACAATCTTATTTCAACAACGAAGAAAGACCGTATTGATGCGATTCTTGATGAATTGTTACTAACAGATAAGAAGATGATTACTGATCTGGAAGAAGTAAAGAAGCAGCTTCGGGAAGAAATGAAGCAATCGCAGTTGCATCTGCAAAAGGTAGGATTGATCCGGTTCAATCCTTTTGATAGAATCGGGGGGGAACAAAGTTTTGTGATTTCACTACTTGACAAAGAAGACAACGGTTTGATTATTAACTTTATATATACGAGGGAAGGGTTAAGGGTCTATACGAAAAAAGTAAAGAAAGGAAAAGGAGAAGAATATGAATTATCTGAGGAAGAAAAGAAGGCTGTAGAGAAAAGTAATTAACCTAATTGATTTAATTGACCTAATTTCTAAATAATTTAGGTATTGTAAATTGTTTAGGTTAATTAGAATAATTAGTAATTAGAAATTTATTGTATGATTAATAAAAAAATTGCATTATTTTTTGCGTTCGCTGTTTTTTTACTGTCCGGGGTTATTTCATATTTTATATTTGCCAATGGGGGCGAGGTTAAATTTTTATCTCCTCTTTCAACTTATACACCACCTAAATCGAATGGTACCGGTGAAAGCGTTTCTCCAAGCGAACCAAAAACAGAAGAATGTCCGCTTAATGGAGAATTATTGACCAAAAGCCAAAAAGCAAAATGGGAAACGAGAAGACCTCTTGGCGTTATGATTGAAAATCATAAAGACGCCCGTCCTCAATCAGGATTATCATCCGCGGACGTTATCTATGAGGCAGTTGCTGAAGGAGGGATAACACGATTTTTGTCAATCTTCTATTGTAAGGATTCACCATATATCGGTCCTGTCCGGTCAGCGCGTATGTATTTTATTAAGATGCTTCAGGAATACGGAAATTTTCCATTATATGCTCACGTGGGTGGAGCAAATACTCCTGGTCCTGCCAATGCGTTAGGATACATCAATACTATAGATTGGGGCTTATATAATGACATGAATCAGTTTGCTGTCCCGTTTCCATATTATTGGCGTGATTACGAACGTCTTCCTAACAGAGCAACGGAACATACCGTATATTCATCGACGTCAAAACTATGGCAATATGCGAAAGAAAAAAGAGGGCTTACGAATGTTGATGAAAAAGGGGTGGCGTGGGATAAGAATTTCACAAAATGGAAATTTAAGGATGACGCAACTTCTGATGAACGAGGTGCTGTAGGAAAAATTGATTTTGGATTTTGGAATTCATTTGCACCCGATTTCGGAGTCGTATGGAACTATGACAAGGTGAGAAATACCTATAAGAGGGATAATGGAGGAATTCCTCATATGGATAAAAATACTGGAAAAGCTCTCGAGACAAAAAATGTCATTATCCTTTTTGCAAAGGAATCGCCTGCAAACGACGGGTACGAGGGAGGGCATATATTATACAGGGTAACAGGAACGGGAGATGCATTAGTCTTTCAGGATGGGAATGCAACAAAAGCAACATGGAATAAATTCGATGAAGAATCAAGAATTAAATTTACGGATAATAAGACAGGAAAGGAAATTTCAATAGTTCGCGGCCAGGTCTTTATTGAAGTATTGCCAATAGGAAATAAAGTGACATATTAATATGTTGCAGCACATCATTCCTTCAAAAGCAAGAAGAAAAATTCTGGAATTTTTTTTTCATCATCCGGATGAGAACTACTATCTTCGAAGAATTGTCCGTGAAATTGATGAAGAGGTCAATGCAGTCAAACGGGAACTCGATATCTTAACGGAAGAAAAGTTGCTTACCCGTGAACGGAGATTGAACAAAATTTTTTATACGGTAAGCAAAACCTACCAGTTCTATGATGAATTTATGAGAATTTTTACAAAGACAAGTCCTCTCGCGCAAGCGATTTATAAAAGCGGCTCAAAAGTTGGGAAAGTAAAGTATATTGCCGTTTCAACGAAATTTTCGAAAAATATTCCAATAAAAGCGGATGAAATCTATGCACTGTTTGTCGGTACGATCGTTGTTCCTGAAGTAGAAAGCATTATGAGTGAGACGGAAAAAACATTTGGCCGGCCGATCAATTATACGGTGATGCCGGAAGATGAGTTCATTTTCCGTAAGAAAAATAATGATCCATTTATGTGGCGTTTTCTGAAACAACCAAAAGTTATGCTGGTTGGATCTGAAGAAGAACTTCTTAAATAGATCCAAGATATTAGACGTTCAATATTAGAAGCTTGATGAAAATTATTAAATATCTATTACCGCTTTTTGCTTTATTTCTTATTATTTGGATCGATCTTCCTCAAAATTACAAAATTAATTTTACCGTAGGGAAAGCCAAAGTGAACTATACAATCAATCCTTTTTCAATTGACTGGAACATATTTGGTTTTCAGATAAAGAAGGAATTTGTTACGCATCTTGGACTCGATCTTAAAGGCGGGAGTAATTTGGTTTTTGAAACCGATACTTCGAAAGTAAAAAGCGAAGATTTGCAGGATGCCTTAAATTCTTCCCGGGATATCATTGAAAAACGGGTGAATTTCTTTGGAGTTTCCGAACCAATTGTACAGACAGTAAAAATAGGGAACAATTATCGTATCAGTGTTGATCTACCTGGGATAGGAAACGTGAATGATGCAATTGCTCTTATCGGTCAGACAGCACAGTTAACCTTTAAGGAGGAAGCGTCAGCTGAAGCAAAAGTGGCGACTTCGACTCCCACGATATTGCGGCTTACAAAAGATACCGGACTTACCGGAAAACATATAAAAAAAGCAAGCGTAACGTTTGATTCGCAGACGGGGAAACCGCAGGTAGCCTTGGGATTTAATAAGGAAGGAGTTAACCTATTTTCGGATATTACTTCAAGAAATGTAGGAAAGCAGGTTGGAATTTTTATAGACAATTTCATTATTTCGGCTCCTGTTGTCCAGCAACCAATTACTGATGGGAACGCAGTGATTACCGGAAATTTCACCGTTGACGAGTCTAAAAAACTCGCAATTGCAATAAATTCTGGCGCACTTCCACTTCCTATCCACCTCGTTGAACAAAGAAGTATTGGGCCTACGCTTGGCGCAACCGAAGTCCGAAAAAGCGTATATGCCGGGGTGGTCGGACTTCTGATGGTTCTTTTATTTATGGTGGTATACTACAAAAAATTAGGGATCATTGCCTCAATGGCTCTTATGATCTATGGCCTTATTTCATTTGCAATTTTTCGAGCAATTCCGGTAGTGCTTACCTTACCTGGTGTTGCCGGATTTATTCTTTCAATCGGAATGGCGGTCGACTCCAATATATTGATTTTTGAGCGTATCAAGGAAGAGCTTCGGAAAGGAAAAGATTTCGATATAGCCATTCGCCTCGGATTTGGAAGGGCAATTGATGCAATCAAAGACGCAAATATCACTACGTTGACCGTTGCATTTATTCTTTTCAATCCTTTGAATTGGGGATTCTTGCCTCAGTTTGGAATGGTTCGTGGATTTGCATTAACCCTCGCCATAGGAGTTGCTACAAGTTTATTCACCGGAGTAGTGATAACCAGAAGATTAATAAATTTATTTTATAAGAAAAATTAACCTAATTAATCTAATTGACCTAATTTCTAAGAAATTGGGATTTATTTAGGTTAATTAGAATAATTAATACTTAGAAATTTTATATATGGTGAATTTCCTTAAATACAAATTGGTTTATTATCTTCTTTCAGCAACGGTGATTTTACTCGGACTCTATTCTATTATGCGGTGGGGATTTAAGTATTCGATTGACTTTACCGGGGGTACAAATCTGGAGTATCAGACCGATAAAAAAACAAATGTGAACGATGCAGCAAACATATTCAAGGTCAATAAGGTTGAAGTTGTGGAAATATCGCAAAAAGACAAAACGCTTATTATCAGAACCAAGGCAATGAACGAAACACAGGAAAAACTATTAAAAGAAAGCCTAGAGAAGAATCTGCAGACTAAAATCACTGTTTTGCGGTCTGAAACTGTCGGGCCGGTATTGGGTAAAGAAACACTGATGAAAACTCTTATCGCGTCTGTTTTGGCAATTCTAGGAATCCTGATCTATATGAGTTTTTCGTTTAAGGGATTTAATTTTGCCCTATCTGCAATTTTGGCGATGTTTCATGATCTTTTGGTTGTCATTGGAAGTTATTCATTGCTCTCACATTTCTTTGGAGCGGAAGTTGACACGATGTTTGTAACTGCTGTTTTGACATCTATGTCTTTTTCAGTTCATGATACGATTATCATTTTTGATAAAATCCGTGAGTACCGCAATGTTGAAGGAAGGATAGAAATGGAATACGGAGCTAATAAAGCGCTCACTGAAACAATGGTCCGGTCACTCAATAATTCAATGACCATTATTTTCATGCTTCTTGCGTTGACTCTTCTTGGAGGATCGACGATCCGTTTTTTTGTAGCGACGCTTCTTATTGGAACCGTTACCGGCACCTATTCGTCTCCGTTTGTCGCAACTCCCATTTTGGTATGGTTGGAAAAGAAAAGAAAGTAATTTTGTAGCATATAGTCTGTTGACAATTAATAGTTAAAAGTATTTAATAACATATGGCAAAACAAAAAGAGGAAAAAGAGCTATGCCCGAAATGCGGATCAGAATTGGGAGAAATTACTGAAACAAAATCCGGCCGAAAACTTCAACGTTGCTCAACGGGTAGCTGGAATCCGGAAACACATACGATCGATGGCTGTACTTACGTAAAATGGATACCTGTCGAGCCGGAAAAACTTGATGAAAAATGCCCGAAATGCGGATCACCATTACTTATGACAGTAACGCGATTCGGGAAGAAATTGAAAAAATGCTCAACCGCTACATGGGATCCGAAAACGAAAACAGCAGGAGGTTGTGATTATATTGAATGGATAAAAGGAACGACAGAGCAGCTTGATGAAGATTGCCCGAAATGCGGATCAAAATTAGTTATGTTTACCACGGTGTCGGGGAAGAAACTTAAGAAGTGTTCGACAAATCAATGGGACCCCCAGCAAAAAATGGCAATTGGATGTGATTTTGTTGAATGGCAACGTTCATGATAGTGATACAATAGAACAATGCAAATTCTACGATACTCATTGGGCCAACTGCAGGCTAATTGTTATTTTTTGATTCAAGGCAAGGAATGTTTGATCATTGATCCGGCAGATGACGCCTCATTCATTTTGGAAGAATTGCAAAGAAGGAATCTTGAATTAATCGGATTGCTTGCAACTCACGGACACTTCGATCATATTATGGCAGCCGGAGAAATTCAGAAATCTTTTAATACTCCTTTTTATATCTTCAGGGAAGATTTATTTTTGATAGATCGGGTGGTACAAACCGCAGAACATTTTTTGGGATTCAAACCGGTCATTTTAAAACCAACAAAAATTAAATTTCTTGAAGAAAAAATATTCCATATTTCAAGTTTTATGTTTCATGTATTACACACTCCCGGTCATACTCCGGGAAGCTGTAGTTACTATTTTAACAAGGAAAGCATCATTTTTACCGGCGACACTCTGTTTAAACAGGCGATTGGAAGATCCGATCATTCATACAGCAGTAAGAGTGATTTGGAAAGGTCTCTTAAACGTATTTCTCAACTTTCCGAAGAAACTTCGGTCTATTCTGGACATGGAGAGAGGACAACCATTAAAGACGAAAAAAACAATATTAATCTTTTATTTTCTTAACGGCACGCAATAACGAATCTTTTTTATTTTCCAGTTTTTTCTCAACTACCTGATTAAAGATTTCTTTTAGAATTTCTCCAATTTTTGGCCCGGGTTTTAATTTCAGCAATTTCATTACGTCGTTTCCGTCCATTTTTAAATCGGCTACCGTAAATGGTTGTTTCTGTACTTCAATAAGTCGTCTTTTAAACAGATCCAATCTCCATGATGTGGGAGTCGCGCCCGATCCGATCCTGTCTGCTGTCCGAAGGTCAAGCATATCCTGCAAATATTCCTTGCCAACTTCTCGGATAAATCTTCTCACCGCTTTATCGGTCTGGATTTCAGTAACGGTGAACTGGTGATACTGGACAAGTCTCACAAATTGTTCCTTTTGTTTATTTGATAACCGTAATCTGTCGGCAATGATCATAGCCATTGTGGTTCCGACAACTTCATGGTTGTAGAAGGTAATCAATCCGGTGTTATCGTCTTTTCTAAACGTTTTTGATTTGCCGATATCATGGAGAAGCGTGGCTAATCGGGTAATAGGATCCTTGGAAGGACAGGATTTCAGTGCCATGACCAAATGTGTTCCAACATCATAAATATGATGCCGCTTGGGACTTTTCTGCGGTATCATAAAGCAGATCTCCAATTCGGGAAGAATATAGGCAAGGAGTCCGGTATTTTTTATGAAGAGTATTCCCTCAGAGGGATGATCGCTTGCCAATATTTTTAATACCTCATCCCGAATTCGTTCCCACGAGATGTGACCGATGAGCTGTGCATTCTTTTGGATAGAGATTCTTGTTTTGTCCTCGATAAAAAAACCCAACTCGGATGCAAACCGGATCGCGCGCAATAACCGAAGCGCATCTTCAGAAAAGCGTTTATCCGGATTTCCAACCGCAACAATCAGTTTTTCTTTGAGATTTTTCTGCCCGTCATACGGATCGACTATTTTTTTCCCATCATACGCAACGGCATTTATGGTGAAGTCCCGTCTGGCAAGATCTTCCTCGAGCGTTTTTGCCCACTCTATTTTTTTTGGGTGGCGTTTGTCTTCGTATACGTCTTCTTTACGGAATGTGGTTACTTCAAAAATAAATTCTTTTTTATCAATTTTTTTGGAAATACCAACCGTTCCAAACTGATTGTTATAGAATCCATCAGGGAATAGTTTCAAGATCTCTTCTGGTTTCGCGCTCGTGGTAAAATCCCAGTTTTCAACTGGTTTATCCAATAAAAGATCACGGACCGCTCCACCGACCGCATATATCTGGAAGCCATTTTTTTTAAATAGATTCATGAATTGGATAATATAGCTTGGTAGCTTGATCATGTTATAATTAATTATTATCTATCTTACCATAATACTCCGTTATATTTGATCTCGGAGTAATTAAAACGGGTGATACATATTAGTAAGATAGATAACAAGCTGACAATTTTATACATTCTAAAGTGTTGTGAAACAACACAAGCTTATACTTGAACAATGGCAAAAATAATTTTTGATAAGGAAAATGAAAGCCGTCCATATGTTGCCACATGTGCGGTGATTACAAAAATGAAAAATGGAACGCTTCATATTCTTCTTGGAAAAAGAAGAAACGTTGCCGGTGCAGACAAATGGTATTTACCCGGCGGCCATATTCATGAAGGAGAAAAAATAACCGACGCATTGAAGCGGGAAATATGGGAAGAGTGCAGATTAAAAATCCAACCAAAAAAATGCGTATGGGTTGAGGAGAATTTTGAAATACGTCATCATATCAATCTTTACTACGAATCAAATCTTATTGATAAGAAGGAGCAACCGGTGAATAAAGAACCAGACAAATGCTATGGTTGGAATTGGTTTCCTGTTGATAAACCCCCAAAACCACTATGGGTGCAACTTGAAGAATTCTTAAAACAATACAAAAAATAGACTAGACAAATAATGATACTTCATGAGGATTCTCTTGGGATGCCTGCCGAATTAATCCAATTGATTCCGGAGCACGGTAATGACGGTTTAAATGTGAAACAATTTGATCAATAGTGAGATATCTGTCAGTTTCGTCTCCGAGTGTTTTAGACGTCGGCGTTCCAAGCGGTGTAATAATATAAGGTCCTGATAGGCTTCCATCGATCGCACCATAGGTAAATAAACCGTTTTCACTATGAGGACGGAGAATCACCAAAAATTGTATTTGGGAACTGACTCCTGGTCCGGTGGTCCATATCTGCCCGAACCGGGCAGTAATTTTACGGGTTTTCCTGGAATACTCAACATTCATACCAAATTTTTCAAAATATCCAAATTTTTTTTGTCCGGTCCTTGGTCATCAAATCCGGGGACCTCAATAATAAAAGGAAGTTGTCTTAATTTTGGATGAGTCATGATCAATTTGAATTCATCTGTCGGAATGGATCCCTTTCCGATATTTTCATGCCGGTCTCTTCCGGAATTAAAAGGATCTTTACTGTCGTTAAAATGAAATACCTCAAGCCGTTCAAGACCAATCAGCGAATCGAATTCTTTCAAAAAAGAGTCTAATTTTTGCGAAGTTGACAGATCATATCCGGCAGAATACAAATGGCACGTATCAAGGCAGACCTTGAGACGTGAGCTGTTAACTTTATCGACTATTGTTGCGATTTCTCTTATATCCTTTCCTATTTTATTGTTTCCTGCATTCTCGATAATGAAAAAAGTATCGGTGGGCGAACCGGCAAGAATTTCTTTTATATGAGTAATGATGTCAATGTACGTACTTTTATCTTCTTTGAATGAACCAAGGTGGACAATTGATCCTTTTACCCCAAGTTTAGAGGCAAGTTTCAACTCATGTTTTAGGAGTTGCTTGGATAACTGGCCAACTCGATTATTCAAGGCAAGATTAATAAGGTATGAGGCATGAAAGTATACGGGATCAATGCGTAGTTTTGACTTTGTTTCTGTGAAATCACTCATTTCTTTATCACCTGGTCTGGCAAAGTTCCATGCTCTTGGTGAAGCCGAAAAGATTTGAAGACAGTTTCCCCCTTTTGAATTAATCTTTTCTAAGGCTTTATCGTATCCGCCGGAAATGGAAAGATGCGCGCCAAGGGATAATTTCATATTAAAATTGTTTTTTTACGATTTCCAGCAAATGAAAAATGAATTTTTTAATTTGATACATCGGATATTTAATAGTATTATATCTTTTTCCATAACCGAAATGGTCAATTGGCCGCCAGAAACTTATGTTGCCGGAATTATGGACAACGGGAATGATATCTCCGTTTTTTAAATAGAAGACTCCGTCTTTAAGCATGAACCCTTCTCTTACTGAGTCAAGCATAAAATTATACTTTTTGTCTAATAATACTAGTCTTTCTTTATGAAGTAAATAATTTAAGGCAACTTGATCGGGCCCATAAGCATTTGTGTTGATGATGAGTCTTTGGATATTTTTGCAGAGCTCAATAAATTTTAAACGCGGTCCAAGAACAAAACCGGCGTTTAGCACAGGTTTATTCTTCAAAAATTTATAGATGGTATCTATATGCTTTGATGAGAAATTACCTGGAATAAAAATTTCGTGAAACAAAACTTCCATATCTTGCGGTACTATACGAAAAGCACTGGCATTTTGCTTAAATAACTCTGATATGTCACTCTGAAAAATAATATCTCCGCCGTCAACGAAAAGCACTTGATCGTAAGACGTCTTATCGAGAATGATTCCCGCATCAATAAATCTTGAAAAAACAACATGACCTTTTTTGTGTCCCGCGTGTTGTTTTACTCCATTCTTGATGAGAGCCCCTTTTTGCCTAGTTGTAAGACCATAATCGATTACAATAACGTCGATGTTTTTGAGCAAAACGTTCGTTTGGAGTGACGGAAGCCAGTGCTCAATAAAAAATTCGCCATAACGATGGTCAATACTGGTTATAATTACGTGCTTTTTCATTCGATTATTGAAGAAGTGCGCCAAATATTAGCATAAAATAATTATACACCGGCACACATTGGAAACTGGCGGGAAGTCTCCATTGATTAAAAATGGTCTTGACAAGTTAGCAGACATTATGTATGATTGCTAATACATATGGAGGATCTAACACAAAGACAAATAGACATTCTTAAAACAATCATTAAAGAATATACGGAAACCGGTGAAGCGGTGGGATCAGAAATTCTTGAGAAGAAATACAAACTGGGCGTGTCGCCCGCAACCATCAGAAACGAGATGGTTGAGCTAGCGAAGAAAGGCTATTTGAAAAAAACCCATTTTTCTTCAGGACGGGTTCCTTCGGCAAAAGGCTTTCGCTTCTATATCAAGCATTTAATGAAACAGAAAGACCTTTCGACTACCGATGAGGTTTCATACAAAAACAGCATATGGGATGAACGTTCACAGTTACACAGACTTTTATCACAGGCAACAAAAGTACTTTCTCATAAAACAGGACTTCTTTCATTGGTGGCAACGGATGCGGGTGACGTATATTATGCAGGAGTTTCCAATCTGCTCAATCAGCCGGAGTTCTTTGATTTGAATGTTTCGAGAAATCTGTTTGAACGATTGGATGAAGTAAATTACTGGGAAAGGATTTTGGAAGACTTCGGAAGAATACAGGAAGAAATCATGTATATGCTTGGAGAAGAAGATTTTCACGATCCCGTTTTTGAATCATGCGCAAGCATTTTTTGCGAATTTGACGGCCCAAAATTAAAAGGAATCATAGGTGTCGTTGGGCCAAAACGGATGTATTACGATGTTGTTATCCCACAGATAAAGTACTTCTCACATTTGATAAGCGACATTGTAAGTTCCGAAAAACCAGGTGAATAATTATGGACGATAAGAAACCAGACAATAAAAAAAAACCAAGTGCAGAAAAAGTAAATAAAGATCCTGAAGAGACAAAGAAACCGGAAGAAGAATTTAAGCATAAATATTTACGGGCGCTGGCAGATTACCAGAACCTTGAAAAAAGAATTCACGATGAAAGAGGAGAGTTTTTCAAAAACGCAAACAAAAACCTGATTTTGAAATTATTGCCTTTTTTGGACAGTCTTGATAAAGCAGAGGTATTTATAAAAGATGAAGGACTCAAAATAGTAAAAGAGCAATTTCAAAAGATATTACAACAAGAGGGATTGGAAGAACTGGAAGTTCTTGGAAAAGAGTTTGACCCGTATACCTCAGAAGTGGTAGACATGGTAGAAGGAGAGAAAGACAACGTGGTTGTTGAAGTTTTACGCAAAGGATACCAGTTCAACGGAAAAATTTTACGGGTAGCTCAGGTAAAAGTAAGTAAAAAAAAGTAAGTTAATAGTTATTAATTATTTAAAAATACTATGGCAAAAATCATCGGGATTGATTTGGGAACAACAAACTCATGCGTTGCAGTTATGGAAGGTGGAAAACCGAAAGTGATCCATTCACAGGAAGGACGGAATGTTATTCCATCCGTTGTGGATCCTATAAAACGGATTGTTGGTGACGTGGCAAAACGCCAGATGGTCGTGAATCCAAAAAACACAATCTTTTCTATTAAACGTTTAATGGGGCGAAGATTCTCGGACGAATCGGTTAAGTATGATATGAAATGGCTGCCTTACAAAATTAAAGAAGGCCGTGACGGAATGGCAGACGTTGAAGTTGAGGGAAAAACATTTACTCCTCAAGAAGTTTCAGCGCAAATTTTACAGAAAATAAAAACTGATGCAGAAACGTACCTTGGAGAAAAAGTCGAAAAAGCAGTTATTACGGTTCCTGCCTATTTTGACGACTCACAAAGGCAGGCAACAAAACAAGCCGGCGAGATTGCTGGATTAGAGGTTGTCCGTATTCTGAATGAGCCTACTGCAGCGGCACTTGCATACGGTCTTGATAAAAAACATTCGCACACCATTGCCGTTTACGATTTAGGTGGAGGGACATTCGATATCACTGTTTTGGAACTTGGAGAAGGAGTATTTCAGGTAAAGGCGACAAACGGCGATACTCACCTTGGTGGTGACGATTTTGATAAAGTAATTCTTGATTACATCGCAGAAGAATTCAAGAAGGACAATGGAGTCGATCTTCGAAAAGATCCACAAGCCTTACAACGTTTGCGCGATGCTGCCGAGAAAGCAAAGATTGAACTATCAACATCAATGGAAGCAGAAATCAATCTTCCATTCGTAACCGTAAAAGACAATAACCCGCAGCACTTGGTCATGAAATTAACCCGTGCGAAACTTGAATCATTGATTGGTAATCTTGTTGACAAGACATTCGAGCCGGTCAAATCGTGCTTAAAAGATTCGAAAGTTGACGTATCAAAAATTGATGAAGTGGTACTTGTTGGAGGCATGACGAGAATGCCACGGGTTATCGAGAAAGTGAAAGAATTTTTTGGTAAAGAGCCAAACCGATCGGTGAATCCGGATGAAGTTGTTGCGGTAGGCGCCGCAATTCAAGCTGGGGTTTTGACAGGAGAAACAAAAGACGTAGTCTTGCTTGACGTTACCCCATTGACACTTGGCGTCGAAACATTAGGTGGGGTACTGACTCCAATGATTCAGCGCAATACAACAGTTCCAACGTCAAAAACCGAAGTCTATTCAACAGCCGGTGATAACCAGACTCAGGTTGAAATACATATTCTTCAGGGAGAACGGCCGATGGCAAAAGATAACAAATCGCTCGGGCGGTTTATTCTTGAAGGAATTCCTCCTGCACCACGTGGAGTTCCACAGATTGAAGTAACATTTGATCTCGATGCGAACGGAATTTTGACCGTTACCGCAAAAGATAAGGCAACGGGAAAAGCACAGACGATAAAAATAACCGGTTCTACCGGCCTTACCAAAGACGAAATCGAAAAGATGAAGGAAGAGGCAGAAAAGAACGCAGAAACCGACAAAGCAGAGAAAGAAAAAATTGAGGTAAGAAATAAAGGCGATAACATGGTTTATGTTGCAGAAAAGTCGTTAAAGGATGCGGGAGATAAAGTAGAGAAAAGTCTGAAAGAGGAGATAGAAAAAAAAATAAAAGATTTGAAAGGCACCCTTGCAAAAGGAACGAAAGAAGAGATCGAAAACAAAACAAAAGACTTATCAGACTCGTTGCAAAAAGTCGGTCAGGCAATGTATCAAGGACAACAAAGTCAACAGCCGCCAACTGGTGGAACTCCGGAGGAAAAAAAGGAAGAAAAAAAAGACGGTAAAAAGGTGGAAGAGGGAGAGGTCGTAAATTAAATTGACCTAATTACCTAATTAATCTAATTTCTAAACAATTGGAGCTTATTTAGGTTAATTAGAGTAATTAAAAATTAGAAATTTTCGTGTATGGCTGATTACTATGAAATACTTGGTGTGTCGAAAAACGCATCAGACGCTGAAATTAAAACTGCGTACAGGAAGCAGGCATTGAAGTGGCATCCTGACAGAAATAAATCTCCTGAGGCAGCAGAAAAATTTAAAGAAATTAACAAAGCATATGAGGTGCTGGCTGATGCAAAGAAAAAAGGAGTGTACGACCAGTATGGGAGTGAGGCATTTGAAAGAGGAGGTTTCGGGGGAGCACCGCAAGGAGGAGCTTATCAACAGGGACCATTTACCTACACCTATACTAATTTTGGCGGAGAAGGGAATCCTTTTGAGGGAGCTGATTTCGGAGGATTTTCCGACCCATTTGAGATCTTCGAGCAATTTTTCGGATTCCAATCTCCGTTTTCAAGGGGAAAAAGACAGCAAAGACGAGATGTATACCAGATGGAATTAACCTTTGACGAAGCAGTACACGGAACAAAAAAAGAAACGGTGATGAAAGGAGAACAAAAAACAATCAAGGTTCCTGCAGGTGTTGATACTGGAATGAGAATCCGTTTTTCTGATTTTGATGTTGAGATAAAAGTAAAACCCCATCCTTATTTTCGACGCGAAGGACAGGATATTTATTTCGAAAAAGAAATTTCATACCCGTTCGCGACACTTGGAGGAGTTGTTGAAGTTCCGACAATCCACGGCATGGTAAAACTCAAAGTCCGTCCCGGAACTCAATCAGGAACTGCAGTGCGGCTTCGCGATCAAGGAGTACCGCACCCAAACAGCTATAAGAAAGGCGATGAATATGTGATATTCAAAATTAATACTCCAAATAGAGTTTCATCGAGAGCAAAAAAACTTCTCGAAGAGTTGCAAGGTGAACTTTAATCCAAACTTCCATAGATTTCCTTCATGCTTCTTTGGGGATGTTTTGCCGATTCTCTGAGAGCATACAAACCAATAGCATCAGAACATGAATATGGAACGTTTCTATGAATCAACTCAGTTAATATCCTGGGGAGTTTTCTTGGAGCATACGTTTCTGGAAGTCTGTTTACAATTCCCAACCTTATGACTCCTTGTGCAGTCATTCCGAGAATAAGGTAGATGTTTGGAAACAGATATTTAATATCAACGCTTTGAATATAATTTTTCCTCATTTTGTGCCTTATTGTACAATCTATATTATTAGTTGTCAAGAATTAACAACTTATCAATCTAATTAATCAAGCTGCTTCTATCATATGCAGAATGTGTTGGTATATAAAATTACCCTAACAAAAGTTCTTGAGAAATGATAAAATATTCTTTTATAGTAAAAATATTTAATATAAAGCACATACAATGAAAACAAACGCAGGAAATCTCAAGAAAAGTGATTTTATCTATTACCAAAACGAAATTTGGCAGGTACAAAAAGCGGATTTTTACTCTCCGGGAAAAGGTTCCGCATTGATGAAAACCCGCATAAAAAATCTTGTTTCCGGGAAAAATATCGAATATACCTATAAATCAGCCGAACAAGTCGAAACGCTTGAAGTAGAAAGTATCGAAATGCAATATCTCTACAAGGATCATGAAAATTGCTATTTCATGAATGAACGGACTTATAATCAATATCCCGTTCCGTTAGGGATCATAGGAAACGTCGCTGACTTTTTTAAAGAAGGCGATAAAATGTATATATATCTTCATGATGAAAAACCCCTTGCTATACGGGCTCCTTTAAGTGTTAGGCTTAAGGTTGTTGAAGCTGAAGAAGCGGCAAAAGGAGATACGGTTTCTGGTGCAAAAAAACCGGTCAAACTGGAAACAGGAGCGACCGTTATGGTTCCGATTTTTATCAAAATAGGAGAAACGATTACGGTCAATCCGGAGACAGGGGAGTATACAGGAAGAGTGTAAAATAAAGCATAAAGCATGAAGCATGAAACAAATATATTGTTTTATGTTTTAAGTTTCATGTTTTATTATGCTGACCGTCGGTGAAATACTTCGCAGTACACGAAAAAAACAAAACATTGAACTTTCCGATATCGAAAAGAGTATTAAAGTAAGGGCAAAGTTTCTTGCAGCGATAGAGGAAAATAATTGGAACCTTTTTTCGTCAAAAATCTACATTATGGGTATTATAAAAAACTACTCCAACTACTTGGGACTCGATCCAAAAAAAATTCTTGCCTTTTTTCGTAGGGATTACGAAAAGAAAGAAGAAGTAAAATTTAAAACACGTATATCTAGCAGATATCTAACACCCGAAACAAGAAGAATAGTCATAACAGTAATGAGTCTGATTATTCTTTTTTTTATTATTTATTTTGGTTTTCAGCTCAAACAGTATTTATCTCCACCAAATTTATTAATTCTTTCGCCTCAAGCAAATAATTTTATCATTGAAGACAAGGTAACATTCGTCGGGAAGACTGATAAGGACGCGGCTGTCACGATTTTTGGAGATCGTATCTATCAGGATAAATATGGGATATTTACCTATGATTTTCCGTTGAAAAACGGAAAGAATGAATTGACGATTGAGATTGTGGGAGCAAATGGAAAAAAAACCGTGGTTAAAAAAATATTTATTAAAAACAATCCGTTCAAATGAATTTGCGCAGTTCTTTCACGGTTGAGGTATTGTGTGAGGAATAAATTCTTTTGAATCCTAACCGTCTTGCTTCAGAGATGATTTTTTCCTCGAAATAAACAGTTCGGATCTCACCCAATAAGCCTACTTCTCCCATAAATACGGTTTGTTTTGGAAGAGGCATGTTTTTGAGTGAGGAAAGCAGGGAAGCGATCAGACCGAGATCCGCTGCCGTGGATTTTATTGATACCCCACCGACTACATTTACATAAATATCAAAACTATCTAAAGGAACACTGAGGTATTTTCTTACTACGGCTAAGAGTAATAAAACTTTATTATAATCCATTCCTTTAACGACCCTTCGAGGTACAGTAAGAACTGTGGGAACGACCAGTGTCTGAATTTCAAAAAATAACGGCCTTTTTCCTTCGAGAACACCGATAATCGCTTTTCCTGGTTCAAGGCTTCTTTTTTCCTCCAGAAAAACAAGGGGATTATCCACCTGGACAAGTCCTTTCGCTTTCATCTCAAAAATACCGATTTCATCAGTCGGTCCAAATCTGTTTTTTGATGCCCGCAGCAACCGATAGTGCGAAACTTTCTCACCTTCAAAATTCAAAACGCAGTCAACAAAATGTTCAAGGGTTTTTGGGCCTGCTATTTCTCCCTCTTTCGTTACGTGGCCGATCATAATGATCGTAATATTGTTCTGTTTAGCAAACGTAATGAGTTTTTTTGCAACATCTTTTAATTGACTTACACTTCCGACAGGTCCCGTTACATCTTTTGAATAAATCGTTTGAATCGAATCGATCACCATTACATCAAGTGAATCTTTTATGTCTTCGGTGCCTTCGATGACACCTTCAACTTGGAGGTCATTAGAAAACAAAAAACGGTCAAGGGAAACCGAAAGCCTATCGGCACGATCTTTGATCTGCTCTGCGGATTCTTCACCGGAGATATACAGTGTTTTTAATTGTTGCAACGACTGAAGAAGTAATGTCGATTTTCCAATGCCCGGTTCACCGGTCAATAAGATGACTTCACCCGGAGCAAATCCATCCCCAAGAACTCTATCAAATTCAAATATATGTGTTTTTTTTCTTGCCCTGATCTTCGCCGAGACTTTTTTAAGGGGGGTGATGGTGATTTTTTTTACCGATTCCTTTTTTCCAGATGAAGACTTGGCAAATTCAGGTTTTTCTTTCAAAGTATTCCATTGTCCGCAGTCAGGACATTTTCCTATCCAGCTTGCAGAACCATAGCCGCAATTACTACATATAAAGAATGACATATTACATTTTTTCAACAGTCTTAATTCCCAATAGGTCCAGTCCTTTCTTCATCACCTCCCCAACTGTTTTGGTGAGCGATAAACGGAAGTTTTTTGTTTTGTTATCGGCCTTCAATACTGGATATTTTTGATAGAAAAGATTGAATTGCTGGGCAAGATTAAATAGATATGAAGCGATATAATTTGGAGAAAAGTTAATTGCGGATTTTTCGACGACAGACGTAAATTGGTATAACAGATGAAGGATATTCTCTTCATCTTTGCTTATTGGATCAATAAGAACAGAATTCTGCACTTTTTCCTTTCTAAGAATGCTTTGGGTTCTGACATAGGTATAAAGCAGGTATGGTCCCGAATTTCCCTCGAGAGATATCGATTCGTTAAAATCAAATGCGATCGGGCTCGAAACGCCATTTTTCAAGAAAGAGTATTTAACCGCTGCGATTGCCAAAACTTCTGCGACATCACTGCTGCAGTTAAAAAGTTCAAAGATTTTTTTCTTTGCTTCGTCGATGAGCCAGTCTGCCTCAATAATATTACCTTCTCTTGATGACATTTTTCCTTCTTTGAGTTTTACCCATTCATATATAAGATGATATTGTCTATCCTTAAATTTCTTTTCATTGATAAGTTCTTCGACTTTAAAAGTGACTTTGAAAAAACTCGTTTGTTCAGGAGTAACTACATGAATGCATTTATCAAGCGATCCGAATTCAGAAAATTCTTTCTCGGCAAGAGCTAATTCCTTTCCTTCATAGGTGGGAAACCCGAGAGAGTTGATGAACACCCGCGTATCCAATCCATATCGTTTTCCATTAAACACAATTGCCCCTTGGCTTTTTTCCAGAATTCCTTTTTTGAGCGCTTCCTTGACAATTGCTATTCCCCGTTCAGGAAGCTCGCTTTCAAAATAGAATCGGTCAAAATGACTATAGACGCGTTTATACACTTCATTAAAATAATCCAGACTCCATTGTCGTGTTTCTTTCCAGAGAGGCATGATGTTTTGATCATTGTTATAAATCATTCTGTTTATTTCAATAATTTCTTCTTTCGCCTTTTTGTCATCATCATATGCTTTTGTACCCTCACTGTACATTTTGCCGATGAATGCCGTTTTGTCCCGGATAGTTTTTAATTTTTTTAGCTCCTGCTCTTTCCTTTTTACGGCATAAAGGCATTTTGCAATGTGCAGTCCTACATCGCCTTGATAATTGCCTCGTATTACTTTATTTCCGACGGCTTCCAAAATCCTTACGATTGATTCTCCGGTCGATATGTTTCGGAGATGGCCGATATGAAATAACTTATGAGTATTTGGATGGGCAAACTCAATCATTATTTTTTTATTGGTGCCAAGGTGAAAAGGAGAAAACTCAAATACGCAATTTTTCATGAGATCAATTTGTTCGAATATATATTCGTTTGAGAGCCAAAAATTAATAAATCCAGGTTTTACTATCTCAACTTTCTGGATATTAGAATGTTTTGCTAAGTGTCCAACAAGTATTTGTGCAACTTCCAGCGGGCTTTTTTTTATTTGTTTTGAGAGCTTAAGCGCGATTGATGTCGAGTAATCACCAAAAGAAAGATTAACAGGATGTTCGAGGTTAGGAATAACGTCAGAAAGGCCTAATTTTGAAAGCGCATCCGAAAGATTCTTGGCAAGTTCGTCTTTGATCATGGATACTATGATAGCATAAAATAGGCATATTTTGATACAATGAGGTTCACTATGTGGTTTTGGTTTGCACTACTCACAGCAGCCTTTTCAGGCTTATCGGTTATTCTCAATAAAAAGGCGCTCTACAACGTAAGCGCCGCTCTGGTTTCTTGGAGTTTGTTTGTTCTCCCAATTCCCGTTCTTCTCGTTTTAGTAATAAAACAAGGCCTTCCACAAATAAATACCATGTTTTATATAGGAGTGATTGGATCGTCTATTATCTTTGCCGTCAGTAAAACAATAAGTCTGCATTCTCTGAAAAACAACCTGCTTTCAAAACTATTTCCTCTTACTGCATTCGGTACTTTTTTTTCCTATCTTTTTGCACTCGTTATTCTATCGGAAAAAATCAGTCCCATTTCCTTTATAGGGCTTTTCATGATTCTTGTTGGTGCATATCTATTAAATGTAGATAGAGCAAAGGAACATATTTTGCTGCCGTTAAAATTACTGGTTACCCATAAAGAATCATTTGTTTTTATTATTGCCATGATATTTACCAGTCTGACAGGAATTTTCGATAAGATTGGAGTCATAAACACGTTCCCCAGTGATGCGCTTTTTGTTCTTCTTGTCGAAGATATACTGATGGCAGTACTTCTTACAATGTATATTTTTAAGAAGGAAAAACGTTGGGTTAAAGATCTTTACACTCATTTTTGGTTACTCGTAATTGGGAGTTTCATTTATACGTTCGTTTCGCTCTTTTTTCTTATAGGAGTAAGTCACGGACCGGTTGCGTTGGTCGGGGGCATAAAAAAACTTGAGTTACTATTTGTTCTTGCAATGAGCCAATTCCTTTTTCATGATAAACCCGCCAAACATATTTGGTTGGCCAGCGCAATAATGTTGATTGGAGTTTTTTTAATTAAGATAGGTTGAACTTGCATTCATTTTTCAATCGTTTTACAATAGTGCATATTACTATGAAAGGAAAATTAGCTCTTTTGTTAATTCTGGTTGTTCTTTTCGGAATTTTTGTATTTGTGAAGTTTTTTATCCTTGATCAACAAAGTGTGTATGGTGAACTTAAAATTGTCTCTTCTCCTACTGCAAGCGTTTTTGTCAATAATGTTGCAACCGGAAAAACGGATCCGGCATTTGATCAAAAAATGAAAGTGGGAGAATATATGCTAAAACTTATTCCAGAAGGTACCGCAACGGAAACTGCCTCATGGAATGGAAAAATCAATATTTATAAAAATGCGCTTACGTATGTAAATAGAGAATTGGGGTCATCAGATATCGCTTCAGCAGGAGAAATATTTACTACTACAAAAATGGATAAGCCTTCAAAGGCAGGCGGATACGGGGAAATTTATATTGAAACCGAACCTCAAGGAGCAATTGTCACCTTGGATAATGATGAAAAAGGAGTTGCTCCCGTGATTTTGTCTGATGTCCTTCGTGGAGATCACGAAATCTCCGTTTATATGCCGGGTTTTTTCAGGAGAACTCAAAAAGTTAATGTTGATCCAGGGTATCGCGTAAATGCAGCTTTTAAATTAGCTATTGACCAGAGCCAGAAAAAGCCGACTCCAAGCTCTAATATTTCAGAAGCAACACCAAGCGCCCAAGTAAACAAGACAACGGTAGTGCTTATTAAAGATACTCCTCAAGGTTGGTTAAGGGTGCGGGAAGATGCTTCGGTTGATGCATCGGAATCGGCAAAAATAAAACCTGGAGAAAAATATGAATTTCTCGATGAAAAAGACGGCTGGTACAAAATTAAATTTAATGGAAATACGAATGGATTGGTTTCAGGATCTTTTACCGATGGATGGGTGTCTGCACAGTATTCTAGTAAAGAGTAGAGAATAGCGTTATCTCTTTTCCTTCCAAATAACTTTGTTATAGAGAATGTAAGAATAGGGTATGATGATAAAGGAAATGATGAGGATTTTATACAGTATCCAAGCGGACAGTCCAAATTGTGCAAAATGAAATGTTTTGTCGCCAATCAAGCGTAACGAAAGAGTTAATCCAACCCCTTGTATTACAATTGATCCCGATGATACAAGGTTAAAAGTCAAGAACTTCTTCAAATATGAAAAAACTCCTCCCTCAATTTTTTTGTGCCGGAAACTCCAAAAATTATTCAGCATAAAATTAAAAATGATTGCAATTTCTGCACTCAACATGTTAGAAAGAGGCTTGTTTATATGAAAAGAATTTATGAAAAGATATGCGAAGCTGAAATCAACCCCAAAACCTAGAAGTCCAACGATCACGAATTTAATAAACGATGAATGAAAGAGCACGTATAAAATAGAATTTACGCTATATTGTAAGGCATTGATCTTCGATTTTCCGGATATTCTGTCAGCAAAGTTAATAGGAATTTCTCTCACCACAGCATTGTTTTTCAATGCAAAATCAAGGAACGCGACTTGGAATACATAGCCGGAATAATTTTTAATATGATCGAAAGCACCTTTAATTACCCAAGACTTGATTGCCCTATACCCATTCGTCCAATCGGTGATTCCCAATTTCATAAAACCTATTCTAATGATGATATTGCCAAAAATTGAAAAAAACTTGCGGTGGATGCCCCAGTCTTTCGGAATAGATCCGCCTTTAATATATCTTGAGCCTACAACAAAATCAGCTCCTTCTTCAATTTTTCTCAAGAATTTTGAGATGTCTTCCGGATTATGTGAGAGATCCGCATCCATTTCAAAAAGAAGATACGGATTCAGTTTCTCAATTGCGGTTTTAAATCCCTCAAGATAGGCTTTACCTAATCCTTCTTTTTTCATTCTCAGGAGATGAAGTTTCGGATAGGTATCAATGAGTTTCAGTATGATTTCCTCGGTTCCATCATCTGAATGGCTATCGACGATAACTACGTGGATCTCCCAATGAGAATTCTGTTTTGCTACCTCAAAAATTTGGGGAATTAATTTTTTAATATTATCTACTTCGTTATATGTAGGAACGATTATTGCGGCTTTTTTCATAAAAATCTATTTTTGAAATACGTAATCGTTTTACCTAATCCTTCAAGAAAGGGGATATTCGGCTCCCATCCGAGTATTTTTTTTGCTTTTGAGATATCGGGCTGCCTTTGTTTTGGATCATCTTCATCAATTGGTTTTGTAATTATCTTCGACTGGGATGCAGTTTCTTTTTTAATAATGGATGCCAATTCCAAGATTGAATATTCTTCAGGATTCCCTAGATTAATAATCTCGCCTGCAATCTGTTTTTTTACCGCAAGGGAATATAATGCATTCACCATATCTGATACGTAACAAAATGATCGGGTTTGATTTCCTTTCCCGTAAACAGTTATTGGCTCGTTTGTCAGTGCCTGCATAATAAAATTAGAGATAACCCTCCCATCATGTTTTTCCATATTTGGTCCGTAAGTATTGAAAATACGGGCAATCCGCAAGTCAAGATTGTATTTTCTAAAGTACGATATAGTCAATGCTTCTGCAAATCGTTTTCCTTCGTCGTAGCAGGATCTGCACCCAACGGGATTCACATGCCCCCAGTATGATTCGGGCTGGGGATGTACTTTCGGGTCGCCATATACTTCGGAAGTTGATGCGAGAACGAAAACCTTGCATTTCTTATCTCTCATAAATTCAAGAAGACGGCGCGTTCCCTCGCTGTTTACCCGTAGAGTTTCAAGAGGATATTTTTTATATTGTACCGGAGACGCTGGAGAAGCGAGGTGGTAAATAATATCAAAGTTAGAAGTTAAAAGTGAAAAGTTAAAAGCCAAAAGATCTTCTTGATAAAAATGGAAATGGGAATTTTTTAATAATTCCTTAATATTTTCCTTTGAACCAGTTATGTAATTATCTATTACAAATACCTCATCATTTTTTTTAAGATGGTATTCTGACAGATTTGATCCGATGAAACCGGCGCCTCCGGTGATAAGAATTTTCATTTATATTCTTCCAACTGAAAAATACTGAAATCCAAGTTTTTTCATTGTATGAACTGCGTATAGGTTTCTTCCATCGAAAATAACAGGATGTTTCATTATTTTTTTGAGCTTAGTGAAATCAACTTGCTTGAATTCATTCCACTCGGTAAGAACGATAAGAGCATCTGAATCTTTTGCCGCTTGGTAAGGATCACTACAATAGGTGAGGGAGGTTTTAAACTGTTTTCGTATATTTTCCATCGCAGCCGGATCATACACAGAAAGTAATTTTTCATCCTTGAGAAGGGATTCGATGACGAAAAGAGATGGGGCAAAACGTATGTCATCCGTATTCGGTTTAAAACTTAGTCCCCAGATTGCAATCTTACTTCCAGATACATACTTTCTGATTTTTTGGAGTAAATTTTCTCTCGATTGTTTATTGATCCGTTCCACCGCATCAAGAAATTCGGTATTAATACCTAATTTCTTTCCGATAGTAGTAAGCGCCATGACATCTTTTGGCAAACAAGAACCTCCATAGCCAACTCCGGGGTCCATGAAGATTCTTCCAATACGTTTGTCAAGACCTACGGCATCAAGGACTTGTTCAACATCTGCTCCAGTTTTTTCACAGAAAAAAGAAATAAGATTCGCAAATGAAATTTTTGTTGCGAGCATTGCATTCGAAGTATATTTAATAAGTTCGGCAGATGCAAGATCGGTAATAACCCTTTTTCCGTTGATTGGTTCATGTAGTTTTACAAGAAGGTCAACCGCTCTTTTTGATGCTGATCCAATGACAACTCTGTCAGCATTTAATGTATCATAAATCGCAGTCCCTTCCCTCAAAAACTCAGGACAGGATGCAACGGCAACATCTGCTTTTTTGGGTTTATTGTTTTTTACAATTTCCTCAATTTTATTGTTGGTTCCGACAGGAACCGTACTTTTGCAAGAAATAACGGTGAACGGTTTTTCAAGACGCCGTGCTATTTGTTTGGCGACCTCGGTAACCGTAGATAAATCCGCCTCACCGTTTTCTTTTGGAGGCGTTCCTACAGCAATAAATATAATGTCGGATTCATGGATTGCTTGAGAATAGTCAAGAGTGAAATGAAGACGGTCTGCCTTTAAATTTTTTTCAAGAAGTTCCTTAAGACCGGGTTCGTAAATAATCGGATCACCATTTTTCAGTCGTTCGATTTTTTCTTTCGTGTGTCCGATAATCCAGACGTCATTTCCGAAATCGGCAAACACACAAGCGGTTACGAGTCCTACATATCCGTGACCTACAAAAGTAATCGTCATAAATGTTTATGATACAAGAGAAGGCGATAATTTGCAATTTTCTTAATGAGCCGGATCATTCTATAAGGTACCCTGAGATGACGGCGTTTTATTTTTCTGATTTGTTTCTATGAATCCTTCATTATTTGGGAGTGAAAAGATAAAAGAATATTCACTGCAGTTCTTAAATTGTTTTGCTTTGCATTTTTCCCATGCGTTTTGAATCCCTTTCATTGCTCCCATATCTGTGTCATATTCGCTTTTATTGCTGTTTGATTTTTCACCAGTTTTAGGCTGTGGTTTAGGATTTGGATTATTTTTTACTTTGTACCATTCAGATAGTTCCTGATTCCATCGTTTCATATCTTGTTCAAGTTGTCCTTGAGGTACTTGAATTAAATTAAAATGCTCTATTTCATGTCTTAAGATTTGTCCGGTTTGCTGTACACCATAAGGATAAGATTCCGGATTATTTGGTTTTGCATATTGGTTCAATGAAAAACTGCCTGGATTTGGTCGGGACATGGAACTATTTGGAGCGTTTACATTCAAGCTATCTCCACTTTGATCTGATTGTCGCTTTATAACCGATCCATCCGGATTCATTTGAATAGCTACTGTCGAATAATTCTGGGAATCGTCGTTTCCTACTCCAATGATTATTGTTGCAGAGTGATATGTTGTTCCAAGATGGGTATAAAATATTCCGCTTTCCTTTGTCGGTAATAATTCATTTTTGATTTCCGCCTGCGTCATTAGTTTCGCTTTTTCAATTTGGGTTTTTGTATCAGCGACAAGTGTAGCTGCGGCTTCAATTTTTTCGCTGTCATTTGATGACAAAGCCTGTTGATAATCTTTTCTTGCGTTTTCTAAATTGCGTTGCCAATCGGCTATTTTTTTATTTCGGTAATTTTCTAAATCAGACGAAGATATGTTTTTTGAATTATCATATTTATTGAGCTGATTGACGATTTCTGTTGGTACCGATTTGTCCGTGATATAAGCTGCGTGAGGCCGTGAAGAATCAGCTAGTATAATATTCAATTGAGCATCGGGGTAAAGTTCCTTATATTTGACAAACTCATTCAAAGCCCCTCCTTCCTTAAATGCGGAATCGCGGATAAATAAATTAGTGCTACTTGCCTGATAAATATTGATACCTTTTTTCGCTAGATCCTCTTTTTGCAAGACATCTTTCGGGAGTTCTTTTAATACGGGATGTTTTAGTGGGTCCTGATTTTGGGGTTCTACATATTGAGCAGGTATTTTTATAACTTTGATAATCTCTGGTTCTGTGGGGTTTCCCTGTGATTTTAATAAAGCAATTTTATTACGCGTATCTTCATCAATTGGGATTTCTTTGTCGCCAGAAACAATAACTTTTGTTGGAATGCCGTCTTTGTCCAATTCTAACTCAGTGGTTTCGTACTTATATTTGGGTTTGAAATCTATTTTTTCGTCGGGTGATAACGGTATTTTATTTTCAACGATTGATACGTTGACGGTAGGTTCTGTAACAGGAGTAGTTTTTGGAATAGCATCATTGCTCCAAAAAGGCAATTTGAAATTGTCCCACCAGTTTTGCGATTTTGTTTCGGTTTGAGTTGGTACCACACTAATAGGTGGATGTTGTTCGTTAGGTACTGCATCCGCTAATTTGTCGCTTACCCATTCGAGCGGATTTCCCAAGGTAACGTTATTTCCTGACTGTGGAGCAGATTTCGGTGTTGTCTGATTTTCCCAAGGCCATTGCCAGCCTTGATCCCAAGGCAATATCCATTGTGGTGTAGGGGTAGGAAGCTCAAATTGATTGACAGTTTGAGACATGCAGGATCCATAGGTAGCGTCATAATATGTTCCAGACGGACACGTAGGTTCCTGGAAGTTTTCTTTAGGTTCATCACACGGAACTTGATAACTTTGACCATTCGAATTCTGGTAACATCCTGAAGTCTCCTTGTTTTCATTGGATGACGGCTGCTGGTTTTCCAGATCGGACAAAGGTGATGAAACTGCCCACCATGGGGTGGGAGCAGGCATGAGTGGATCTTGAGCAGGAATGTCGGTTATGCTATTGGGTATTTCATCCGGATTTGCATAAGGGATACCAGATTCCTGGTTCGTTACTTTTTCGATAGGTTGAATACCTTCGGGAGATAAAGGCAGGTCATCAGCACAGGGAACACACTCGCCATTTTCCTGACAAGGACAACCGATTATTCCTATGTCTTCTGCGGCTTTTGACTTTACAATATTCGTTTGTTTGAGAAACAGATTGGAAATTAAAGTGGAAATTCCGATAACAATAAACGCGCTTATTGTTAATAGAGTGGCGACTTCACCTTTGGTTTTTTTCATGACAATGTTATTTTTTTTGTTCCTTCAAATTGCTAAAAACAACATTTCGAGGGATTGTAAAGACCGTATCAGGGTATGGTGACAGTTTGCACGTATTTCTGGCCGTTTCAATCATGTCAAGAAGTCTATTTATGATGAGGTTTGGATCGGTATTAACAATCACAAAAGGAGAATTTTGTTCTGATTGACGATTGAATATAAAAGTGGTTCCTTCTTTTGAAGCGTCTTCCCAAAACCATACCCGGTTAAATCTAATAAGAGCATTTCCTTTATCTTTAGTCTTAAGCGTCAGTCCTTTAATCCGCATAGAAGGACCTTTGACATAAATAAGGATGTTTGTTTTTTCTAGAGAAGAGGAAAGTTGACACAGAAGAGGAACGGGTTTTGAAGTAGGTGTCGGATTATGTTTTTGAGCTTGAGACTGCAGTTGGACAAGTTGTGCCGAACGAAAGGCTGAAGATAAAACAACGACGCCAAATAGTATAATGAGAATTGCCAGAAATACAATTTTTGATTTCATATGAAATCATCCTATAATTTATCGTATCGTAGGTAAAATGATTAATCAAGCTGTGTTAAAAGTTCAACGAGTCCTTCCTCAAAAGACTTCATCCTATAAAAAATATTTTTGCTTGATTTTATTTCCGAATATTGTGGACGTCTCGCTTTGTTTATTGAGTAGTCGGCAAAGGTTGTTTTCTGAATCAGGTTTTGATCAAGATGAAATATTTTTGCAATACGCGTTCCGGCGTCAAAAGGAGACATACTGTCTGCTCCGACCAAATGAATAATCTGTTTCGAAAAGTTATTGATACAGTATTGTAATCCATAAGTGATATCGTCAACGAATGTTGGGGTTATGAGTGAATTAGTTACCATTTTTAGTTCTTTTTTCTCTGTCAATAATGAAGCGATGCTTCTGACAAAGTCCTTTTTTAGCTCAAACTTGGCTCTGTAAGGATAGGAAATTCTGACAATCATTGCTTGGTTTTTCACTATCTGCTCCCCTTCGTATTTTGTTTGAGCATAATAAGAGAGGGGATCGGGTTTACTGTCTTCTGAATAAGGAGGAGAAGTTCCGTCAAAAACAAAGTCAGTCGAAATATATATAAATGGTTTCTGTTTATGCAATACTGCTTCGAAGACATTTCGCGTACCTTCAACGTTGATTTGATATGCTAATTTTTTTTCTTTTTCAGCACCATCAACATTCGTATATGCTGCAAGATGAAGGAATACGTCAAAATCCATTGATTGGATGGCTTTTGATGTTTCATCTCGATGAGTAATATCAACTTCTGTTTGAAGAAGAGGGACAAATGCAAACGTATTCTGCAGAAGTTCTGTGATTCGTGTTCCGATGAGGCCTGTTGATCCAGAAAGAGCAATTTTAAGCATACTGTTTTTTGTAGTATTCCAAATATTTTCCTGTTTTTATCCGTTTCCACCAGTCTTGGTTATTGCTATACCACTTGACTGTTTCATGTAATGCCTCTTCGAAATTATGCTTCGGTCTCCATGCGAGTTCTTTTTGAATTGTTGACCAGTCCATTGCATATCTGCGGTCGTGGCCTGGTCGCTCCTTCACATATTCAATGATATTTTCATCTTTCCCCATTATCTTAATAATTTTTTTTACTACGTCGATATTTGAAATATCCTCGGTGAGTCCTCCTATCAAATATGTTTTTCCGATGGTTCCTTTTTGAAGAACCAAATCAATCGCTTCACAATGATCAACAACATAGAGCCAGTCACGGACATGTAAACCATCGCCGTACACAGGAACTTTTTTCCCTTCAATGATGTTAGTTATGGTTAATGCGATCAGTTTTTCAGGGAATTGATAAGGACCAAAATTATTTGAACAGTTGGAAATAGTTACCGGTAACCCATATGTTGTGTAATATGCCCGGACCAAATGGTCGGACGCCGCTTTTGAAGCAGAATAGGGGCTTCGTGGGTCATAGGAAGAGTTGTCATTAAATTTTTCCTTGGTATTTAATTCCAATGCGCCGAATACTTCGTCGGTTGAAATGTGGTGAAATCGTTTATTGCCATTTTTTAACGCCGCTTCCAATAAAACGTAGGTACCTTCAATGTTCGTTCTTATAAATGGGGCTGGATCGAGTATAGATCGGTCAACGTGGCTTTCCGCTGCAAAATGAACAATCAAGTCAGTATCTTTTGCTAACGAATTGACGAGTTTTGAATCACAAACATCTCCTTGCACAAACAAATATTGTGAACTTTTTTCGATACCCTTCAGGTTTTCAAGATTGCCAGCGTATGTAAGTTTATCGAGGTTGACTATGGTATCCTGAGGATATTTTTGTAACCAGTACAGAATAAAATTCGAGCCGATAAACCCAGCTCCTCCGGTAACAAGCAGTTTCATAGATTAATTTTATCAAATTTTATTTGATATACTTGTGCTATTGTGGAGATAGTTGTATATAAACACTGTCCTGATCACCCTTTTATGATTGCTACCGCTGCTTCTATAGAAACATTTTGTATTTTGTGTGCGAAACCGTATGAATATCATAATGAAACAGCCGCTGCATTTAAGAGCTTTAAGAGGGATATTGCAACGCCCGCGCTTGAAAAATACGGAGGTTTTGAAAATGTGTTAAAAAATGCAATGTATAATGCTGAAACCGGCGAATTAATGGGTTCACGTTCACGCGAAAAAAAATAAATCAAGGAGTTAAATTTGGGACATTGACGAGATTTTCTAAAATACTCCAGCGACTTTTCTTTATGTTATGAGGAACGTCATCTTGAAATACTTTTGTTGCCGCGGTTCCAAAGCGAGGAGAATACATGGAAATATATGCCTTTTCAAAACCGACAAACTTACATAATTCAACCGTGCTCTTAAACTCTTCGTCTGTTTCTCCGCAGAAACCGACGATTATATCGGTAGTGAATTTAATTCCTTCAACTTTTTTTCTCAGTTTGTTGATGATATGTATATATTCTTTCGTGGTGTACCACCGATTCATGCGTTTCAGCACAGTATCATCGCCGGATTGAACCGGTAGATGGATCGTCCGGGTAATATTTTTGTTTCTTGAGATAACATCAATCAGTTCATCGGAAAAATCCCACGGATTTGAAGAAATAAAATCGATATTCTTGAATCCCATCTGTGCAATCTCCTCAAGTAGTATTGGAAATAAAGTTGGGATGCGATAACGACCTAAATGTTTTACATAGACTGGTTTAACTTTTTTATCTTTTAAGAATTTTTGAGATTTGAATTGTGGATTTGAAATTTGAGTTTTGAGTTTTGAGATTCCAAAATATGTTTTATCAATATCTCTCATCACCTGAATATTTTTTTCTCCAACAAGTAAATCAGCTCCATATGAATTGACATTTTGTCCAAGAAGCATAATGTCCGTATAACCTTTTACTTTTAATTCCAGTGCCTCTTTAATAATATCTTCATACGGCCTGCTGATTTCCCTTCCACGCGTGAAAGGAACGATACAAAACGTGCAGAAGTTATTACATCCGTTTGAGATTGGAATCCATGCATGAGTAGCATCTTGTCTTGTAGGTTCATTGTCGAATCCTACTTCTTCAATCGGCATAAATTCATCGACTTGGGGCATGAGATCGCGAATTCTTTTTAAGTACGTGCCCGTTTTATCCCTGAATGCAAGACCTACCATACAGCCAGTCACCACAATTTTGAAAGGCCGCTTTTCCTTCAATTTTCCTAAATTGTTTACCAACCCGTATACGCGGTTTTCCGCAGATTGCCGTACCATGCAGGTATTAATGACCACGTAGTCAGCATCTTTATAGCCTTTCGCTCGCTTCATTCCACGCGCCATAAACGCAGTATCAATCCGTTCAGAATCAGCTTTATTCTGTTGACAGCCGAAGGTTTTAATAAAGTATTTCATACTTAGTGACTCTCATTTTATCAAATCGGCAGGCAGGGGTTATTGAGTTTTTTGATGAAGCCATGATTTCAGTTTTTCCCAGTTTTGTGCAACGATTACTAAAAGAAGAAACAAAACAACCAATCCAATTCCGATATCTTTTGCATTTGTTCCTAGTGTCATCGTCGTTTTTGTAGTTGGAGATGGCGAGACGGTTGCCGGAGTTACGCTTTCAGTCACCGTTGGAGAAAGACTTGATGTCACCGACAAATCTTCTTTAATCGTTGGTATCGGTGTATTTGTTGGAGCTACCGTTACCGTAGGCGTTGGAGTATTAGTCGGCGTTGGGGTATTTGTAGGAGTAGGCGTTGGCGTGTTCGTTGCAAACAACCAAGGAGGGATAAATAAATGAAGCGTTGGCGTAGGCGTATTTGTCGGAATCAGGATTGGCGGAATAGTTATTCCCGGCCACAATGCATTCACGCTATTGTGAACGGTAAGTACTGCAAATAATCCTATGAAGATAATAAACAGTTTCTTCATTGAAAAAAGTCTATAAAACCTTTTCTGATATGTCAATCGAAGATTTTTTTGCCCGTTCGATAATGAGAATAAACACAAGAAGAAGTATTGCGATAGTACAAAATGCGATGAGTTTTTCGATTCCTTTCAGAAAAAGGCTTGAAACTCCCAGGATCAATGAAACGATCCAATAAAACACCGCAATTCTTCTTTTCCCCCAGCCGATTTCAAGAAGTTTATGATGAAAGTGCCCCCAATCTGCCCTGAATGGTGATTTTCTGTTTTTAAGCCGTCGTAGAATTGCATAGCTTGCGTCGATTATCGGAATTGAAAGAATCAAAACTGCAGTCCCAACTTTTCCAAACGAAAGAATAGAGAGGATCCCAAGGAGAAACCCGGCAAGGGCGCCTCCTCCGTATCCGGGCATAATCTTCTGGGGATAAAAATTAAATGGAAGAAATCCCAAATACGACCCGGCAACAATAAATGAAAGAAACATAACTGTTTGGGCACTAATATCATGACCGGTAAATCGGTTGGATAATAATCCTAAAAAAATTGCGGTGATTGCCACGAATCCGGGAAGCTGACCATCGACTCCTTTACTCCAATTGACCATATTGGTTGTCCACGAAAGCCAAATAAGCGCGAGAATATCAGCGATAACCCAGATAGAATGTTTCCCCAAAAAATTAATGGGGATTTGCCAGGTATCCAGCCGGATCACCCCGCCGAACGGATTTGAAATGTAGGGAATACCGAGTCCAAAGAGAATAACGAGACCAGAAATAAAAAGATTAACTCCAAATCGGACGTACGGTGATATATCCGAATAATCATCAAGGAGTCCAACAACAACAAGAAGGAAGCTCCCGAGCAAAATACCGATAAGTATTTTATTGAGCGGGAGAAAAAGCAGTATGGTGATGAGAAATGAAAAATATAAAGGAATTCCACCTCCACGTGGAATAATGCCTGAATGCGTATGTGCCGGATGAAAACGCTTCTTTTTGTCGGTGACTAAATGAAACTTCTTTGCCATCAGTATAGTGGGAATGGTAAGGAAAAAAGAAATGAAGAATGATGTTATAAAAACAATAAAAGGCATACAGTTAGGTTACCAGCGTGGCAATTTTTATAAAAATGAGCGTTATGCTTACCATTAAAAAAATATTGAGATAGTCGACTATTTTCTTTACGAATTCATTTCCTGAAAAAAAGCGTTTGTATAAACTTAGATTTATAAAATACAATGAATTTAATAAAACGGGAAGAAGGATAATCATCCATGTGTCTGCAAGTTGATCTTCGCCCCATGGTTTTGAAAAAAAAAGGGGAATCTGCGGTGGAAGGTGATTAAAGCCTAGAAGGAGCGTTAACCCCATTACGATATCGCATCCAATAAGAGCATATAGCATGATCTCTATTATAATCGATATCGTATTATTTATCTAATTTTAGACACTCCATGTAAAAGATATCGGTTAAAAGACTACAATTTTATTCCTTCAAAACAATCCCGATTCAATCGGGACTGTCTTATACTTGAAATTGCGAAAACATTCGTTTATCATTGTTGTCAACATGACCTACTGAAATCATAAACCGCTTCATTTTATGTAATCGCAATACTTAATTATTAATTTATTTTTTCACATGAAAGACAAAGTTATACAAACATTACTGCAAAAGGAAATTAAAAGACAAAAAGAAGGGATAGAACTTATACCTTCTGAAAATTATGCATCGACCGAAGTACGGAGCGTTTTGTCATCGTATTACGTTAATAAATACTCCGAGGGATATCCTAAAAAACGGTATTACGGAGGCAATGAAAATGTAGACGATTTGGAAATTCTTACCCAGGAGCGGGCAAAAAAATTATTCAAAGTACCTCATGCAAATGTCCAGCCGTATTCAGGTTCACCGGCGAACTTCGCGGTGTATATGGCGACATGTCAGCCTGGAGATACCATCATGGGACAGGCTTTAACTGCTGGAGGACATCTTACCCACGGACACAACGTGTCGGCTTCGGGAATTTTTTTCCATAGCGTTCAGTATGGGGTAAAAACAAGACCAGTAAGCCCAAAAGAAGACCTGTTTGATTATGACGAAATCCGAAAACTGGTGAGGCAGCACAAACCAAAACTTATCTGGGTAGGAGGAACTGCACATCCGTTGATATTTGATTACAAAAAATTTGCCGAAATGGCAGATGAAGTAGGTGCATATTTAGCCTGTGATATTGCGCATGTTGCTGGACTCATCGCCGGAGGAGCGCATCCGTCACCGGTTCGCTATGTACATATCGTAACTACCACAACACATAAAACTTTGAGAGGACCAAGAGGAGCAATGATCATGGTAACTGCAAAAGGATTGAAAAAAGATCCGGAACTCGCAAAAAAAATTGATCGGGCGGTATTTCCCGGATTGCAGGGAGGGCCACATGATAACACGACCGCAGGGATCGCAGTCGCGTTATTTGAAGCCGCACAACCGTCATTCAAAAAATATGCCCGCCAGATTGTCAAAAATTCAAAAGCTTTGGCAGTAACCCTGATAAAAGGAGGATTAAAACTTGTCGCCGGAAGAAGTGAAAATCATCTCATGCTTGTTGACTTGGTTCCTGTACTCGGACCTGGTGGAGGAGTATTTGCACAGAAAGCGCTTGATATGGTAGGGTTAACATTAAATAAAAATACGATTCCCGGAGAGCCTGCTTCACCGTTTTATCCATCAGGGGTTAGATTGGGTACTGCAGCATCAACGAGTCGTGGGATGAAAGAAAAAGAAATGAAATTCATAGGGTCAATGATATTGAAGGTGATTAATCTTATTAAAGAATACCGCTTACCGGATAAAAAAGAGGAACGGGGAGTATACATTGCAGATTTTGAGAAGAAAACTGCAAAACTAGCGGAGATCAAAAAATTGAGACAGATGGTAAAAAAATTTGCTGTCAGATTCCCAATTCCATAAATAGCATTTAACCGAGGTTTTTAGTAAAATAGATTCATATTGCCCGGTCGTCTAACGGTAGGACAATAGACTCTGAATCTATTTATCCTCGTTCAAATCGAGGCTGGGCAGCAGTATGTGGAAAGTCATTGATCAATTAGGACTCCTGTTCGTCAATTTTTTTAATGCCGTAAAATTTGCAGCGTATGATTATGATGCTAAACTGAAGATAACGAAGACTCCCCGACAACGATTTCTTCTTTGGACGGCGGTAATACTTCTCTCGGTTACCATGGTTTTTACCTTTCTTTTAATTCTCGGTTCATTCGTAAAACCGCTTATTAATAGATAAAAAGAATTATCCGACAAATGTCAAAGCCATTCCTCTATTATCTGCTCTTCCAGTTCTGCCAATTCGATGAATATAATCTTCGTAAGTCGCGGGTTGATCATAGTTAATGACGTGAGTTATATCGACAATATCGAGCCCACGGGCTGCAACGTCTGTCGCAACAAGAATAGTTATGATGTTTTCACGAAATAATCTCATTACGTGCTGCCGTTTTGACTGAGGTTTATTTCCGTGAATTGCGCCGACTTTAAAACCGCTTTTGAACAAATCCACTGATAATTTTTCCACGCCGTGTTTTGTTCTGCCGAAAATGAGAACTTTCTTGAACTCAGGTTTTTGTAAAAGCGTCCGGAGAGTAGGAAATTTTTCCTCTCTTTGAGTTACTTTCACAATATCTTGTTCAACATTTGACGCGGTTTCGGATGTTTTGACCGAGATTTTTACCGGATTATTCAATAACTTCTGGAATAGCGTTTCAACCTCTTGAGTTACCGTTGCCGAGAAGAAAAGCGTTTGCCGTTCTTTCGAGAGGAGAGACATAAGATAGGTGATATCTTTTATAAATCCCATGTCAAGCATCCGATCGACTTCATCAAGAACGACATTTTTGAATGTAGAAAGATTGAGAATTTTTCTTTCAACAAGATCCTTTAAACGTCCCGGAGTTCCCACAACAAAATGTGGATTTCTCCGTAATTCATAGATCTGATTTCTTACAAATGCTCCACCAATACAAAGGGAAGAATAAATAGGAAGTCCCATTGTAAATGAACGGATTTCATCACGAATCTGTAATGCAAGCTCTCTTGTTGGAACCATTATCAAAACTCGTTCATCAGGATTTTTTTGGATCTTGTTAATTAAGGGGACAATAAATGCCGCGGTTTTTCCTGTTCCGGTGTTGGCAATCCCCAAAACATCTTTTCCTTCCAGAATATGAGGAATTGTCTGATCCTGAATCGGCGTTGGTTTTGCATACCCTTTTTTTGCAATGTTTTGTTTGAGCTGGTCACTCACCGCAAAATCCGTGAACATGTGAGCCGGTTCAGCTGTTGGTGCAGCTGAAGGTTCAACGGCTTTTTTTATAAATCGTGACTCATGAATGAATTGGCCTTTAAACTGCTGGCCTCCATTAGAAAACCTTCGCCTTTGACCAAAGCGGCGAGGGCCGTTATTTCCGTATCTTGAACGGTTGTTGGATCGATAAAACATATACTATATGCACTGACACTAAAAAAATAATAAAGAATCACTTATATTTAACGAAGACACTATTATCTTCTAAAAGTACCCTGATAATAATGCAAAAAGCAGAATTACTCCTTAAGGGCACGAATATAAATGAAATGTATGAGTGCGAATAATAGTATATCAATAACGGGTACAAATAGCAAAAGTATTTACTCCGCAGTTTCGACCATCATTTTTTCCGGTACGGTTCCGTCAAAATGCATTTGTGAATCAGAGAACGTTACTGATTTTACCGAAAGACTGCTCACTTTTGAGACAATGGAATTATAGACAGATGTTGCGGTTTCATTGGCATGAACAACGTCAAGCGGAACATTAAATTTTCCTACCTGGATCTGTTGGATTGAAAGCGCAAGGTTATTATCTGCGACCGACCCGTTGAACCGTACATATACGGGAGGATTTACTTTAAGAAGTTTGATATAGTTCAATCCTTTTTGTACATCCGCCATCGTGTACTGGCCCATTCCTTCGCGCTGGATAAATCCAGGAAGACGGTCCATAAGTACATTTCCGGAAAACTCAACCGTTCCGTTAGAATTTATACGGACTTGTGTGTTGGCAACGGGCATGTATTTCCACATTGCGTAATTGAGCCGTGCAGATATTTCATCTTGGGTAAAGCTCTGTTTCAGGTCTTTTTTTCCTGAATATACAATGCTTTCTGCAGGGGATTTGACTTCTCTTACCGGAATTACTTCTGTTTGAGCTTTCTGAATATAGGTATCGTACTCTTTTTTTGTATACCGGACTCCAAGATCCTTTGGTTTGTCTGCTCCCATAAAAGATGAAAGAACAGGAATAAATCCTAGATATCCGAGGTAGAGAACAACGCCGACGATTACGAGAAAAATGAGTGAAAGAAGAAATTGAATGAATTTCATATTCTATTGTGGATTATACACCTAGGTAAATTAATAAATCAATCTATTCGATAAACTCAGGACTGATACTGAGTAAAGTCGAATGTATCAAACTTATCGTGTCGCCTGGATTCCATAATGGGAATCAGAAGTAAAGACGAATGCTTTTCTGGGATATATGGGGAGAGCATTTACGAATTTTGATTTTGGAATAATGATTTTTCCTACATAGTCAGGGATTTCATCGTAGTTTTTCCCGTATATATAGACTTTGTTTTCATCAAAGTAATATTGAGCGGTAAAATAGTCGAGTTCGCTCGTCACATATACGACGTCATCTGGTTTTGCCAAATATTTTATTTCCTTAAAGATTCTCCTTACGTCTGATTTTTTTCTGTCTTTTATTTGTTGGTTGTGAAAATTAATAGAGATAAGAAAAAGGGTAAAAATAATTATGTTCCGTATAGGAGAAGGAACATGTTCGAGGATATAAATCATGAGAAGGACTAATCCGACGCTGCAAAAAATGAGATAACGAGGAAAAAATATCGATTTGAAGAATGAGATTAATACAGCGGTAAGAGGAATTCCGATTCCCCATATGAAAAAAAACAATAGGATTTTTCTATCAATGCGGGTTTTTTTTAATACATACCAAATGCCATAGGTAAGAAAAAAAGACAATCCGAGTGAAACAGGAGTGATTAATTCATGATAGAATTTCAATCCACTGTCATAACCGGTATACATAAAACCCATGAGTTGAAAAAACGTACCTAGATTTGATTTTTCTATCCAAAATGATGACGAAGTGAAATCTTTTACACGGAGAACAAATAAAATCCAAGGAATGAAAAATAAAAAGGGCATAGAATATTTAAGAAGAATAGTCCGTGTAAATTTTCCTCTGGCGGTAAAAAAATAGAAAACAAGTTCTCCTAACAAAACGAACACCATAAAATAATGAGTATACAAACCTAGAATAGTGGCAAAAAGAAAGACTTTATAGTTATTCCTTATAAAAGAATAAAAAGAAAGCGCCGCAAAGAACGCAAGCATCGTATACATCCGTGCCTCAAACGCGTAGTATAAAAGAATAGGATTAAGCGCAATAAGGAGAAGATATAACCACCGTCTTCTTGTATGGATTTTCATTACGTTGGTGAGGAAAAGGAATACACAATAGATAGTCATCCAATAAAAGACAAACGAAATACTCCGGAGAGCGATTTCTGATGCGCCAAACACTTTCATCCAAAAATGAATAACAAGGTAGTAGAGGGGAGGATTGAAATCCCTTGCCGTAAGAGAAATTAGATCGATAACATTCTTTTTTGACAATAGATACGTAAATGCTTCATCCCGCCAAAAACTTTCGACAAAAAAATAAAGAGGTGTTTTGGTGAATAAAAAATTCATCATAGTTATACTTTTTCTGTTACTTTGTATTGTATCTTTTTTCCCAACAATATGCGAGTGTGTGCATCAAGCGCGGGAAGAGAGGTAAAGAAAAATGAGACAATGGGAAGCAGGTACCATTGTACGATAAGGAGAGGAAACGAGCGAAGACGAGTACGCACATTGACTCTTTGTCTGATTTTTACATCCAAATATACATAGAGGATCAAGAGAGAAGATGCGAGAGTAAGAATAATTCCTGAAAGTTTCGGAAGGAGAAATCCAAGCACGGTTCGTTTAAATACTGGGTTGATAAGCGGAGGAATAGATGCGCTTAAGGTCAGAATGAAAAATGAGGATGGCCACAACAAGTGGGATTCTGCGGCAAACAAAATTTTTTTTAATTTGGCGATAGGACTAATATGGGGAGTAACAAAGAATTTTTTTAATGTATATCCGACATCGCTTACTCCCCATGCCCAACGCTTTTCCTGTTCATAGCGGTTAATAAACGTCTTGGCGATTTTTCCAGAATAAACGGCGTCTCCATTAACGATGGTAAACAAAGGAATCGTTTTTGTTTTTTCACCAAAAGTAAAGAAAGCCTGAAAATGAATATGCCAGTCCTCTGAAATAATATCAACATCCCAGAAATTAACTTTTTTCAGTAACCATAGATTTGTTGAATATGTTGATGTTTGTATTAAATCATCCTTCTGGGATAAAAAAGCAAGCCGAAATATTGAAGAAAGGGTCGCCTGCATACGGACAGATAAAGGAAGTTTCCAAAAATTGTTATACAGAAGAACCGGTGCCCAATAAAAATGATAAAGTCTATCAACGTCTCTTAAATACTCAAACGTTAAATACGAAAAATAGTTTTTTGGTAGAAGACTGTCCGCATCACAGATAGTCACAAGAACATTTTGGGGAAGGATATTACGGGTTTGCACATATTCATCCATGATTTTTGAAGCATGTGTTTGATTGCTCGCCTTACCTTCAACTTCGCCAGCCACCAAAAGATGATAAGTAGAAATGATATCCTTAAAAAAATTCCTGTATTTTTTCGTGAGGGCCTCAGATTTTTGCAAGGCCTCTGTTTCTCTTTTTTCAAAAGCAAGGATAAGATAAATATTTTTGTAAGGATAGTCATTGCTCATGATCGCTTCAATAGTAGCCTCAAGCTTATAGAGAGGTTCCTTATAATTGGGAATGATAATAAAGTGATGGATATCTTGACTTTTCTTGTTTTCTTTGACTTTTTTGTAGTACGGAATTTTTGCGTGGAAAAGTATTTCTTTATATGAGACAGCTGCACGGTATGCAGTCATTACCGATTTATAAAAAAAATAGAGATCAAAGCCAATGATAAAATAGGCGACGACTGCAGGATGGAAAGGGGAGAGCCAGATGGGGAATGTGATGAGGAGCCAAGCAAAAAGGGGAACAACAATTTCAAAAATTCTTGAAAATAAAAATGAGCGGGCAATTCCTTCTATCATGAAGATATTATACAAAGAGGGTTTGTATTACTCCAGCTATTTTATTATAGTAATCATGATATGGTTTTTCTATATCATTCATTTTGTGTAGAATGTTTAAAAGTTTTGGCTACTGCATCCCGTCTTCATATTTTCCGATTTCTCAAAAACAATAGTCAATTGGTGACGATTTCGATGCTGGTCGAATACCTCCGGCTCAAACAACCGACGGTTACCTTTCATGTAAATAAACTCGTTGAATACGGCCTTGTACGGAAATTAACAAAAGGAAGAAATTCGTATTGCGAAATCTCCAAGAAGTGTGACGACTGTCCACTTTTTCACTAACTCTTCTTTAAATCATATATAATTGTCTATATAGATATATATCTATATTTTTTGAAAAATATGGCAAGGAACCTGCAGAGATATTATCAAGCATGGCAATTACGGAGGAGCGGAAAAACATTAAAAGAAATCGGGGAAGAAATGGGTTTTAGTACTGAACGTGCACGGATACTCGTAAACTACGTACAATTTTGTCTCAGAAAGAAAAATAAAGATTATGAAATTATTGCCAAGCTTCGCAAATCATCCTGAACGGACAAAAATCACACCATGGCCCGACGTTAGGATCAAATAGCCGTTTATTAATATCCAAGGAAGTTTTTTCTATAGTTTCTTTGGCATTTTTGATTTGTTCATAAGATGGCTTGAAGGAGATTTTTTCTCCCGATTGAAGATAATAGAATGTCAATGTAATGTCTTCAAGTTTTTTATGATACAGACCTTTATTCATTGCAGCGAAGGTATAGATCGATAACTGCATGCTTTTCATCAGCTCTTTTTTCTCAGGCATTTTACCTGTTTTATAATCGATAATTTCAATGGTGCGGTCATTCCTTTTGTCCACGCGATCAATCTTTCCAGTAACTGTTAAGTTTTTGTCAATTTTTATTTTGAAGAGTTTCTCAATATCAAGAATCCTTACCTGTTTCGTATGGAATTTTTTAAAAAATACAGTGAGCATTGAGTCACCTTCTTTTTTCATCCGTGCTTCGTGAGCTTTCGATGCAAATCCAAGAGGAATCCAGGAATCCCTGTATATTTCAAGCATCCTTTTTAATCCAATTGACGTATCATTACCATATTCCTTATAGAATGTCTGTAGAGTTTGATGTATTGAATCACCAAACGAAATAGCTGCATTTTGAGACGTGGGTAACCTCAGGACATATTGATATTTATACTGCAATGGGCAGCGGTTATACGTTTCAAGCTGGGTATATGAAAATGAATTGATTTTTTCAAAAGATGCATAAGTTCCTGATTCGTAATGATTGGGTTTTTCGAATGCGAACATGGCAAGTTGTGACTTTTTTTCATGCTCAACCCTTCTTGGTAGTTCCTCCCCGAATGTTTCGGTGACAAAAGGGGAAAGTCGCTGCAACCGTTTCCCTTCTCCATAATACTGTGAGGCTGAAACAAATATTTTATTCATGGCACGCGTCATACCAACGTAAAACAATCTTCTTTCTTCTTCGATATGGTAATCTCCAACAGGCAGGATTTCTTTTATCAGTTCTTCTGGGATGGGGATAGATTCTCGTCGTTGGTAGGTTGGAAATCGGCCACGGGATAAATTGACAAGAAAAACGACAGGGAATTCAAGACCTTTTGCCGAATGGACGGTAAGGATATTCACCGCGTTCACGGGGGTAAGGTCAGTTTCAGATGCAGTCGGCGATTCTCCCAATTCCATACTCATACTGATGTAATCGACCACAGTAGGTATCGATGCATCTTCATGAGAACTTTCAAATGCTTTCAGTTTGTTAAAAAATTTTGAAATATTGAGTGCAATTTTTTCGTCTTTCTCTGTTTTATAGGAAACAAGCCTGCTCAGATATTTTGTATCTTCAAGGAAAAAGTACAGGATTTGTCCCGCGGTATCCTTCCTTATTAAGGATATATGCCGTTTTATCATCAAGAAGATTGTGTGAAATTTATTTCTCGTTTCTTCCTTCAAAAGAGGAATGTATTTCTTGTAGATTTCGAATTCTGCTTGTTTCAAATCAGGATGGAAAAAAGATATATATATTTCCAGTGATTGAAATAGGGAAAGATTTGTTTTTCTGGCGAAAGAAATAAGTCCCGCAATATCTTTGGAATCAAGGTCAAAAATATCCATAGACAACACACGATAGAGTGATACAGAATCATCAATAGCGGCAAGAAATTTAAGATAAGCAATAAGATCTTTGACTTCAGGTTGCTTAAAAAGATTTCCCGGACCTAAAAATTGATAGGGGATTCCTTTCCGGGAAAGAGAACGGACAAATGGATCTGAATGATTATTCGCTCTTGTCAGAATTGCAATATCCGAGAATGCATAGGTTTTATTGAGTGTCATAATGGTTTTTGTGACATAATCTGCTTCATTTTCGACTCGGTCGGCAAGATAGAATGTAACCGAGTCAACAGAATCTTTTTTTTGGGAGACAAGTTTTTTGGAAATACCCAAGCGCGCTTCAAGGGTATCAGGATCATTGTGTTTAATCAGCCGGTATGCGGAGTTAAGAATAGTCTGATTGGAACGGTAGTTTTTTTGGAGAGTTATTTGTTTTGCACGTGGATAATGTTTCATGAACGTGAGAATGTTTGAAACCGAAGCACCACGGAATTTATACACTGCCTGTGCATCATCTCCCACGATGGTTAATTTTGGATTTTTCTTGGAAGGACACAGAAGTTTGATAAGCGTATATTGTGCAATATTGGTATCCTGAAACTCATCAATGAGAACATGAGTAAATTTTTTTTGATATTGGGTCAATAGATTTTTTCTCTTTCTGAAGAGTTCCAATACATAAAAAATAAGATCAGAAAAGTCCATGAATCCCTCTTTGATTTTAAGTTCCTGATAGGTTTTGTATGCATGTGCCAATTCGAGATTTTTTTGAATTTCGTCTTTCTGATGTCCAGTCTTCATCCGTGACAGATTTTGGGCCCATTCCAGATATTGAATCGGTGATATGTCCTCGTCTTTTAAACGGGAAAAGTGCTTATGGAGGCCTTCCAGATATTTATTTGGGTTTCCAAGCGGCCGGAAATAAACAAGATTAAATAAAAATAAATTTTCCTTCAGAAATAAAAGCGCTTCAGCATCGGTAAGAAGGCGATATCCTGGATTGAGTCCTATATGGCTGGCGTGTTCTTTTAATATTTGGTCGGCAAATGCATGAAAGGTTGAGATCCACATTTGAAAGTATCCATAAGGAAGCGCTTGGTCAACCCGTTCTTCCATTTCCGAAGCGGCTTTTTCAGTGAATGTCAAAGCAAGAATTTCTTCCGGTTTCACCGAATGATGTGCAATGAGATATTTTATTTTCTCCACAAGAACATATGTTTTTCCGGTTCCGGCTCCAGCAACAATAAGAAGGGGCCCTTTATCATATCGTATTGCCGAAAGCTGTTCATGATTTGTCATACCGCATTCTAGCAAAAATTAAAAGGAGAAAGTCAATGTTTTTTCCGGTGATGAAGACGCGTTGATGCTGCGGGGACATGGTGAGTTTTTTCTTCATGTTCTTTCGTATGTGCTTCATAGACGCCGACAGCGACAAAAACCGCAAGAATAATAAGAAAGAGCATAGGGAAAGGAACTTGACGCAAAGGGAGAAATAAAGCAGAGTTTATCCTTATGGTTGGATTTATCATTATTACTGCATAGTCGAGGAGAAGCGGAAACGTAATTGCATGGAACGAAACCTGAAAAATTTTTCTGAAGTGAAAATGTTTTTGGAGAAAAAATTTAAATACAAGAAACACAATAACGGAAGAAAAAAATAAATATATAAAAGTAACAATCAATGATGAAAACGGAACAAAAACAACAAGTAGAAGAAAACCACTAATAAAAAGAAGAGGAAAAAGGGAATGAAACCGATCGATAATCTGAACAAGTTGGTTTATTTTTTCTTTCGTTATTTTTTGGTCATCGACATACGTTAATGGAAAGGAAGAATAGGTATTTGTACGGGTATCATTGATTACAAGCTCCTGTGCGGTAAGAAGAAAAGAAGATTTATACAATTGAATTTTTTTTGGGTTTGCCGATTCGTCAATCACAAGGAAAAGATTTTTTTTATCCTGATAATCCAACCACAAAAAGTAAGGATGATTATTATTAGTGATGAGACGCCCTTTTTTTAGAGAGATAGTAAGATAATCCGGATAGTTAGAGAGACTTGATGAAGTGGCAGATATTATAGAGTTTATTTTTGCTGGGTTGTATTTAGCAACAAGATAAAGGACAAAGCATGCATTAAAAACAAAAAGAATCATTAAAAAATATTTGAAGGAAAAAGAAAAGGGAACTTTGATAACTTTTGAATAATATCCGGAGTGAGGAAAGAGACTCCTTAAAAAGACATGGAAAAAGGTCTTGACTTTTCTGCTCATAAGATTTAATATAAATCAAAAGGCGAAAGAAAGTCAACCGCATGTACCCTTGTAAAAAAGGGTATTGCATTTTTTTGGATTTTAGTTATAATAACGTTTCTTTCAATTTCGCTATTATTTATTAGTTATTAATATATACTATATATGGCAGAAGGTACATTTCAGAGGAATAAGCCTCATCTAAACATCGGTACTATTGGTCACGTCGATCACGGAAAAACTACGTTGACTTCAGCAATTCACTACGTCTTGTCAAAAAAAGGAAAAGCAAAATTCTTAAAATATGAAGATATTGATAAAGCTCCTGAAGAAAGGGCACGGGGAGTCACCATTAACCTTCATCACTCAGAATACGAAACCGACAAAAGGCACTATGCTCATATTGATGCACCAGGACATGCGGATTACATCAAGAACATGATTACCGGTGCTGCACAAATGGATGGAGCAATTCTAGTCGTTTCTGCACCAGACGGACCAATGCCTCAAACACGAGAACACATTCTTCTTGCAAAACAGGTAAACGTTCCAGCAATCGTCGTATTCCTAAACAAGTGCGACATGGTTCAAGATAAGGAAATTCTTGATCTTGTTGAAATGGAAGTGCGGGATCTTTTGAAAAAATACAAATTTGATGGGGATAAGGTACCTGTTATCCGTGGTTCTGCATTAAAAGCTCTTGCAGATGATCCGGAAGCAATTGCAGCAATTGAAAAGTTAATGGCTACGGTTGACGAATATGTTCCTGATCCAGTCAGACCGGTTGATCAACCGTTCCTTATGCCAGTCGAGGATGTTTTTACGATCTCTGGTCGAGGAACAGTTGTTACCGGAAGAGTTGAAAGAGGAGTAATGAAGGTCAATGAAGAAGTTGAGATAGTTGGACTGAAAGAATCAAAGAAAACCGTTATCACCGGTGTCGAAATGTTCAGGAAAACCTTGGATGAAGCTCGAGCAGGTGATAATGTCGGACTTCTCCTTCGGGGAATCGAGAAAGATGATGTGCAAAGAGGTCAGGTTATCGCAAAACCAGGAACGATCACTCCTCATACAGAATTTGAGGCAGAGATCTATGTTCTTACTAAAGAAGAAGGCGGAAGACATACTCCTTTCTTCAATGGATACAGGCCACAGTTCTATATAAGAACTACCGATGTAACTGGAGAAATGACATTGCCAGCAGGAGTTGAAATGGTAATGCCAGGAGACAATGTGAAAGTCACAGGAAAACTTATTTACCCGGTTGCTCTGGAAGAAGGATTGAAATTTGCCGTTCGAGAAGGTGGACACACCGTAGGAGCAGGTGTCGTGACGAGAATCATAAAATAACGAAAGTTAAATTGTTAGCTCTTTGAAAGTATGCCGAAAGGACGCATTCGAATCAGATTAAAAGCGTATGATCACAGGTTGATTGATGAAACTTGTCAAAAGATTGTTGATACAGCAATCCGGACAGGTGCATCAATCATTGGTCCAATTCCTTTGCCAACAAATAAAGAAGTATACGTAGTGAACAAAGCTGCATTTATTGACAAGGATGCGCGTGAACATTTCGGCTTAAAAATTCATAAGAGACTCATCGATATCGTTAATCCTACAAATCAGACCATAGATTCACTTATGCATCTTGAACTTCCTGCGGGTGTTGAGGTTGAAGTGAAAATGTAACCGAGTCTGACTCGGTGGAAATCCTTCTTGACCAACGAAGGTACATAGTATATAATTATCACACATGACTTTTTTCTTTGTTCGGGAAAACAGGGAATAATAAATTTTCGGATTGGAATGAAGCCCCAATCTGGGGCTTTTTTTTTGCCCTGCAAAATAATTAGGGAACGAATAATAATTTTTGAATATATGACAGGTTTCATACTCGGAGAAAAATCGGATCAGTCTCAAAGTTACGATGAAAAAGGCGAGAGGATTCCTACTACATTTGTAAAAACTACGCCATGTTATCTTATTGATATGAAGTGGCCAGTCAAGCACGGATATTTTGCAGTTATGCTTGGATTCGGTCAAACCAAAAATATTAAAAAATCAATCCAGGGAAAAGTTACGAAAGCGGGGGTGAAAACCCCGCTTCGTTTTTTAAGAGAATTCCGTCTCGAGGGTTTTGGCGAAAACGTAAAACCTATTGAGGAAGGAGCAAAAAAGGGATTGATCATTCAAGATAAAAAGGTGTTTATCGGCGACGAAGTAAAACCAGCGCTTTTTTTTAAAAAAGGTGATTTGGTAGATGTTTCAGGAGTTTCAAAAGGAAAAGGATTCCAAGGTGTAGTAAAAAGACATCATTTTGCCGGTGGTCCTCGAACACATGGTCAATCGCTGGGGGAACGCGCTCCAGGTTCAATCGGGCAAACGACAACTCCAGGAAGAGTGTATAAAGGTAAACGCATGGCGGGAAGAATGGGAGGGGAAAGAGTAACACTCAAAAATTTAACGATTGTTGACTTAAAAGAAGATGGCCTAATGATTAAGGGTTTGGTTGCCGGAGCAAAAGAGGGGTTATTAGAGATTGTGTCAGTAAAATAAATAGTATGCCAAGAACAAAGAAAGTAAAACCGTCAGAAGAAAAAATTGAATCAACAAGTTTAAAGAAAACGAGTGATCGCCCTGTGGAAAAAAAATCGTCATTATCGATACCTGTATACGATATAACAGGCGTAGAAAAGAAAAGAATTGAGCTTCCAAAAGAATTTTTTTCTCTTGAAGCCAATCCCAGTCTTCTTGCTCAATACGTCCGTGTATATCTAGCAAACCAGCGTCAAGGAACAGCTTCGGCAAAAACACGTGGTGACGTTGTGGGATCAACACGAAAAATTTACCGTCAAAAAGGAACGGGCCGGGCACGACATGGTGACATTAAAGCTCCTATATTTGTTGGTGGTGGAGTAGTCGGTGGTCCAAAACCACGGGATTACTCTAAAAAAATAAGTAAGAAACAGAAAAGAATAGCGCTTTTCTTGGCTTTGACTTTAAAGCAAAAAGAAAACGCCATTCTTGCGGCAGAAGACATTACCAGTATTGAACCAAAAACCAAATTAGTTGCTCATTTTCTTTCCAAAATCGGTCTTACAAATAAAAAAATACTTTTTATTTTGCCAAAGATGGAAAAAAATAACTTTATTTTGGCCTCGCGGAATATTAGTCGTACTACTTTTACAGACGCCGTTTCTCTCAATCCATACGGACTATTACAGGCGGAAAAAATCGTATTTGTTCATGACGCATTATCGGTTTTGGAAAAGCATTTTCTGGAAGATAAAAGTAAACAAAATTAAACTATGAAAATTAATGAAGTAATCATCAGGCCGGTATTGACTGAAAAAGCAACCAACCAGACAAAAGGAAAAATGTATATGTTTGAGGTAAAAATGCAGGCGAGCAAGCATCAAGTGAAAACAACGCTCGAACAACTTTACAAAGTATCAATAGGCAAGGTACGGGTAATGGTGCGGAAGGGAAAAGAACGACGCGTTGGGAAAAGGATGAAAAGCAAAAAATTATCTGATACAAAAATTGCATATGTGGAAATAAAAGAAGGAACTATCGATTTGTTTCCTAAAACATGACATTAGAATTGAGAATAAAAAAATAAAATGAAAAAAACAGAATTATATAAAGGGGCGCAGCCAGAAAAAGGCTTGATTAATATCCTTAAGAAACATTCCGGAAGGGATTCTACGGGTACGATTTCGGTAAGACATCAAGGAGGAAGGCAAAAAAGATACTACCGGTACGTTGACTTTAAAAGAGACAAACGGGGAATGGAAGCTAAGGTATTGCAGATCGAAAAAGATCCAAACAGGAATTCTCATATAGCGCTTATTGAATACAAAGATAAAGAAAAGAGATACATTATTCACCCAAAAGATCTGAAAGTAGGGATGACGGTTGTTGCAGGAGATAGCGCAGATATCAAAGTAGGAAATGCACTCCCCTTGAAAAATATCCCTCTCGGAATCCAAGTTCATAATATTGAACTGTATCCTGGAAAGGGTGGCCAGATGATGCGTGGAGCAGGCAGCTACGCAGTTATTATCGCAAAAGAAGGCGAATACGTACATCTAAAACTTCCTTCAGGTGAAGTACGAAAGTTTACCGCGGATTGCTATGCCACAGTTGGGCAGGTCGGCAACATTGATCATAAGGAAGAAATTATTGGGAAAGCAGGAAGAAGAATTTTAATGGGTATACGGCCAACAGTCCGTGGAACAGCCCAAAATCCTCGAAGTCATCCTCACGGTGGAGGAGAAGGTAGATCAGGTGAAGGTATGCATCCGAAGACACCATGGGGAAAGCCGGCGAGAGGAAAAAAAACGCGCTGGAAAAAGAAATGGACGAATAAATTAATCATTCAAAGGAGAAAATAATGCGTATGGAATCGACAACGTATTTGAAAAATTTGAGAGTATCGCCAAAAAAGCTAAGATTTTTTTTGACGGCACTTAAAAAAAGAAAGCCTGTTGTAGCGCTCGAATATTTATATTATGCGCCTGAAAAAGCAGGAAAAGTACTCTATCAGGCATTAAAATCAGCACTTGCGAATGCTAAAAATACTTTAAAAGTAGATGAAAGTTTGTTAGAATGGAAACTTTTAACGATTGAAGAAGGACAAAAATTAAAACGATACAAACCCGGCGGAAGAGGAACGGCGAAACCATTTAAAATCCGTTTTTCACACATAAAGGTTGTTCTTAAAGCGAAATCCTCTGATCAGATCCAAAAGAAAGAATTATCCGTTCCTAAGGTAAAGAATTCGGTTGCCAAGGTTGAAGAAAGCAAAGAAAAGAAAGCAGAAGATAAAAAGGTCGAAGACAAACGGGTATACGATGCAAAAGAAGAAATATCCGTTCGACAAGCTCAGGATCCTGAGTTAATCGAAGGAAAAGTTACAAAATCAAAAAGCTAAATGGGACAAAAAGTACATCCGAAAGGATTAAGATTAGGAGTAATTTACAATTGGAGTTCTCGTTGGTTTTTTTCAAATAAAAAAGCCTATAAAGAAGCATTGGTTTCGGATGCACAGATCCGAAAAGTACTGATGAAGAAACTGGAGTTTGCGTCGGTAACTCAAGTAGAGATTGAGCGAGCAATCAATAAAATTACATTGATTATTTTTTCCGTCAAACCAGGAATGATCATCGGGAGAGGCGGAAAAGGTCTTGAGGACGTAAAAAAATACATATTCAAGTATCTTAAACTCAACGAGCAGTCAAAAGAGTCAAAGCTGGATATCAAAATAGAACCAGTGAAAAAACCATATTTGAATGCGTATTACGTGGCTCAATCAATCGCTGAAAAATTAAAAAGGAATTTTCCTCACCGTTCAGTTGTCCATAGTACGATGAACAGGGTGATCGAATCAGGAGGAAAAGGAGTGAAGATACAGCTTGGCGGAAGAATTGCCGGAGCGGAGATTTCAAGACGGGAAAAATATTTTCAAGGAACGATTCCGACTTCAACGATCCGTGAAGATGTTGAATTCGCAAAATATCCCTCCCTGACAAAGTCAGGATACGTTGGAGTAAAAGTTTGGATATGTAAGTGAAATGAAACATGAAGCATAAAACATAAAACAAAAAGATATATTGTTTCATGTTTTACGTTTTAAGTTTTATATTAACTATGTTAGCGCCAAAAAGACAAAAACACAGAAAACAATTTAGAGGAACATGGAGAAAATTTGCGATTAAAGGCGAAAAACTTAATTTTGGCAGTTATGGATTGAAGACGCTGGTCCATGGTTGGATAAAAGACAGGGAAATAGAAGCGTCGAGAGTTGTTTTTGCGCGCGCAACAAAAAAGCTTGGTAAATTCTGGATCCGTATTTTCCCCGATAAGCCCTTTACCAAGAAGCCTCCTGAAGTTACCATGGGAGCGGGAAAAGGCGACGTTACCTATTTTGTCGCATCGGTAACACCGGGAAAAATACTTTTTGAACTTGATGGTTTGAATAAAGACGAGAGTATTGAAGTTTTGGATACTGTTGCATCAAAATTATCGGTTAAGACAAAAATTGTTTCTAAAACAATATGAAAAAATTTACTAAGGAATTGAGCGGAAAAACGGAAAAAGAACTTGAAAAACAGACTCAATTATTGAGAGAGGAAATCGCAAAGTTAGTACTTAATGAAAGAGTAAATCCGTCTAAAGACACAAATTTCTTAATGAAAAAACGTAAAGCACTTGCCGTTTTATTAACAATTTTGAAACAAAAAAAGGAACTTGAAACGCTTAAATCAAAAGAATCATAAAATACTATGAAAAAAACGCTGATTGGTGAAGTCATTTCAACAAAAATGCAGAAGACCGTGGTCGTTCGGGTCGAGAGGAAGTTCCGCCATTCTTTATACAGAAAGGTTATTATCAGACACAAGAAATACAAAGTACATAATGAAAATCTTGAGTTAGTCGTTGGAGATGTTGTAAAAATCGAAGAGACAAGACCAATCTCTAAAGATAAACATTTTAAAGTTATTGGAAAAGTTGATAAAAAAACATGATACAGTTGCGGACAATGTTACATGTAGCTGACAATACGGGGGCAAAAAAAGTCTCGATGATTGGCATGGCAAAAAAAGGGAACAGACGATATGCATATATGGGAGAAGTGATTAATGTTACCGTCAAGGAAGCAATTCCGTATGCACAGGTCAAGCAGGGAGAAATTCATCCAGCAGTCATTGTAAGAACGAGAAAGGAAAAACGAAGAAAAGATGGAAGTTATATACGTTTTGACGATAATGCATGTGTGATTCTTGCAGGAAAAGATGTAAAAGATCCGAAAGGAACACGTATTTTTGGTCCAGTTGCCAAAGAAGTAAAGGATGCAGGATTTTCAAAGATTGCAAGTTTGGCTGAAGAAATATATTAACCGTTTGTAGTGAGATTTTTGAATATGAAAATAAAAAAAGGCGACAAAATTAGGGTTATGGCGGGGAAAGATAAAGGGAGAGAAGGAATCGTTGACAAAGTATACCGGAAAAGCGAAAGGGTACTTGTTCAAAAAATCAATATCTATAAAAAACATATTAAAAAGAGTGAAAAGATGCCTCAAGGAGGAATTGTGGAGGTTCCACGACCAATCGATGTGTCAAAGGTTATGTTGGTATGTCCGAAGTGTGGAAAGGTTGCTAGGGTAGGTTACAAGGTAGAAAAAAACAAGAAAATACGAATTTGTAAGAAGTGTGAAAGCAAAATATAACTTAATTGATCTATATGACATTCAAAGAATTTTACAATCAGGAAATAAAGAAAAAGATGATCGAAGAGTTGAAACTAAAGAATCCGATGGAAGCGCCAAGGATGATAAAGGTGGTCGTCAACGTTGGAGCAGGAGAAGCTGCGACAACAAAAGGAGTATTGGAGAAAATTCAGGAACAGATAACCACTATTTCCGGTCAGAAAGCAGTTATCACGAAAGCCCGAAAGTCGGTTTCGGCATTTAAGATACGGAAGGGATTAGCTATTGGAGTTAAGGTTACCTTGCGAGGGCAACGAATGTATGAATTTCTGGAAAAACTTATACGGATCGTTATTCCTCGTCTGAGGGATTTCAGAGGAATCGCCGAAACATGCGTTGATCCTCATGGGAATCTTAACGTCGGATTTTCTGAACAAACTATATTTCCCGAGATTGATTTTGACAAAATTGATAAAATTAGAGGTTTGGAAGTAACCGTGGTGACGAATGCAAAAACGCATGAAAAAGGAAAAAAACTATTTGAATTATTAGGAGTTCCGTTTAAAAAATAACAATGGCTAAGACATCAGACGAAGTAAAATTTCATAGAAAACAAAAATTTACTGTTCGACAGCGCAATCGATGCCCTTTTTGTGGAAGGGCACGGGCCTATATGCGACGGTTTGGTATGTGCCGCATTTGTTTCCGTGAAAAGGCGTTGCAGGGAGAAATACCAGGAGTGAAGAAAATGACATGGTAACAATTTAAATAAAATAATATGTCGCGATCAACAAAAAAAGGTCCGTATGTAGATGAAAGGCTTTTAAAGAAAATTGTAAGGCAAAAACAGACGAAAGACTATTCGCCAATTCAGACATGGTCTCGAAGTTCACAGATTTCGCCTGAATTTGTGGGTCACAAAATCGCCGTTCATAATGGAAGGAAGTTTATTGAAGTTTTGATTTCAGAAGGAATGGTAGGGCACCGTTTGGGTGAGTTTTCACCTACCCGTACGTTCAGAGGTCATGGAAAGGTAACCAAAAAGGTAGTTGAAGCAACGTAATGAAATGAAGCATGAAGCATAAAACAAAATGTTTCATGTTTTATGTTTTAAGTTTTATATTAAATATGGAAAATTCAGTAATTGACCTGATCATCAGAATAAAAAATGGATATATGGCAAAAAGAGAGCTTATTGAATCGCCGTATTCACGATTTAAAGAGGAATTGGTAAAGAAACTGGTTTCTTTGAAATTCGTCAAAGCATATGCTGTCAGTGGAGAATTAAAGAAAACGATGAAAATAGAACTTACTTATGAAGAAGGATCACCTGCCGTGACCGATGTGGAAATTTTTTCAAAGCCGGGACGGAGATTTTACATAACACATAATAAACTGAAGCCTGTTTTGAGCGGATACGGATATTCGATATTGTCGACGTCAAAAGGTATTCTTACCAATAAAGAAGCAGAGAAGGAACGAATTGGTGGAGAACTTTTATTTAATATTTGGTAAATCAAAAGATATGTCAAAAATTGGACAAAAAACGATTGAAATTCCTCAGGGAGTCCAGATTGCTATCGACAAAAAGACGATAACGGTCAAAGGGCCAAAAGGCGAATACTCGGTTACACTTCCTGAAAAACTTGAGGGAGTGATGGAAAACAATTCCGTTCTTATTAAGAGGGCGAATGATGAAAAAGGAACGAAGTCGTTGCATGGATTATATAGACAGCTTGTTTTCAATGGCGTTTCAGGAGTAAACAAATTATGGCAGAAACGTCTCGAAGTTGTCGGAACAGGATTTAATGTAAAGTTGCAGGGCGAAGACCTTGTTTTCAAACTTGGTTATTCTCACCCGGTTATTTTCAAAAAAGCGTCAGGAATTAGTTATCAGGTAGAAGGGAATACAAAGGTGGTTGTTTCCGGTGTAAATAGACAGTTTGTTGGTCAGATCGCACATCAGATTAAACTTTTGAAAAAACCGGATGTGTATAAAGGAAAGGGAATCCGTTATGAAGGTGAAAAGTTACGTATTAAGCCTGGCAAAAAAGCAAAAGCAGCCGGAGCAACAGGTGGAGCTGCAGCATAAATCTATGGGAAACATTGAATTTGACAGAAACATACGGAGAAAAAGAAGAATCAGCAGAAATATAAAAGGAACGAAAGAAAAGCCGCGTATATCGGTGAATCGGTCGAATCGTTATATCTATGCGCAAGCAATCGATGATGTAGCTCGAACGACTATTGTTTCGGTTTCGAGCTTGCTTTTGAAAAAAGATAAAGCGTATATTAAAGGAAAAAAAACCGACGAAGCAAAACAGATAGGCCTACTGTTGGCAAAAGCACTAAAAGAAAAAAAGATTGAAACAGGAGTATTTGATAGAGGAATGTATGGGTATAAAGGGAGAGTAAAGGCAGTTGCAGAAGGATTGAGAGAAGGGGGACTCAAGATTTAATTTACAATTTTCACTGTTATTCAACAGTGCAAGCAATTTTCAATAATGAACGACAACAAAAAAAATACGCCAAATACGGAAAATACGCAAAGTACGGAACAGAAACTTGAAGAACATGTTTTATTGATTCGGAGAGTTTCAAAAAAGATTCCGGGAGGAAACTATGTGACATTTTCTGCTCTCGTTGTTGTTGGAGATAAGAAAGGAAGAGTAGGAATTGGTTTGGGGAGAGGACTCGAAGTTCCTCCGGCTATACAAAAGGCTATTGCATACGCAAAAAAACACATGATTACCGTTCCAATGAAAAAAAATACCATTACGCATCAAGTGACCATAAAATATAAAGCAGCCTTAATACTTCTTAAGCCCGCGCCGGAAGGTACCGGACTCAAAGTGGGAAGCGTAGCCCGTGTTATTTTGGATTTGGCAGGTATTTATAACGCCTCTGGAAAAATCATCGGTTCGCGAAACCAAGTAGTAAACACATATGCGGTTATGCTCGCTTTACAACAATTAAAGAAAAGAAAAAAATATGAGTAATTTTTTGTCAACGTTACCAAAAACTGTTTCCAACTCAAAAAAACGGCTCGGTCGAGGTGGAGGAAGCGGAAAAGGAGCGAAATCAGGCAGAGGAACATCGCGACACCAGAAATCCCGTGAAACAATTCCTCTTCATTTTGAAGGAGGACAGGGGCGCTTGGTCAAAAAATTTCCTCTTCTTCGAGGTAAAGGAAAAAATACCGTTTTAAGAGCAAAGCCGTATATGATTTCTGTCGCAAAGCTCAATGTATTTAAAGAAAATTCAACCGTTGATATTGAAGCATTGGTAAAACAAGGATTCGTTGCAAAAGAGGATAAAAATAAAAAAGTAAAAATCGTCGGAAATGGAACATTGGAGAAAAAACTGGTTATTAAAGTACCGATGACAAAATCAGTAGAAGCAATGGTTACTAAATTAAGCAAAAAAGAAGATACAAAATAATCTATGGAGTCTATAAAAAGTAAAATACAGATGCTCCTTCGGGATCCCGAGTTAAAGCGAAAACTTCTTTTCACGTTGTTTATTTTTTTTGCGTTCAGGCTCTTTGCTTTTCTTCCTGTTCCGGCGATCAACTTAGAAAAACTGCGCGTGCTTTTTTCTCAAAATCAGTTCTTGTCACTCTTGGATATTTTTTCAGGAGGAACCCTGATTAATTTTTCCGTGATGGCGTTGGGATTGAATCCTTATATCAACGCCTCAATTGTCATTCAGCTCCTCACGGTGATTTTTCCACAACTTGAGCAGTTATCAAAAGAAGGTGAATATGGGCGGTATAAAATCAATCAATATACCCGTTTTTTGACGGTGCCTTTGACGGTCGTCCAGTCGGTAGGAATATTTGTCCTTTTGAAAAATCAAAAAATCATTGGTGTTCTTCCGCCGCTCGAATTTTTCTCTTTCATATTTACTATGGTTGCGGGAACGTTTATTTTGGTTTGGTTTGGCGAACTTATTTCGGAATTCGGTTTGGGAAACGGTATCTCTCTTCTCATATTCGCAGGTATCGTTGCGAGAGTACCGGTAATATTCGGGAGAACGCTTGCAACGGTAAACCAAGAGTTGATATTTAACATCATTATTTTTGTTGTCCTCGCCATTGTGGTTGTTGCCGCAATTGTATTTATCAACGAATCAATACGGAAGATTCCCGTATTTTACGCGAAACGCATAAAAGGAAATAGAATCTATCAGGGGGCAACTAATTATCTTCCGCTTAAATTAAACCAGGCAGGGGTAATTCCTATTATCTTTGCAGTTTCGTTCGTGTTGTTTCCCCAGCTGATCGGAAATTTCTTTTCCTATGCCAAAAATCCTGCCATTGCGGGAGTTGCACGGTTTCTCGTACAATTTTTCAATCCTTCCGGTTTTTTCTATAATTTCTTTTATTTCATTTTAGTCATCGGGTTCACGTATTTTTATACCGTTGTGGTTTTTAATCCGCAAAAAATTGCAGAGGAAATCCAGAAACACGGAGGTTTTATTCCAGGAATCCGGCCAGGCCTTGCAACAAAACAATACCTTGAAAAAATTCTTTACAAAATTACCAGCGTTGGCGCAATCTTTTTGGGGCTGATTGCCATTCTTCCTGCGATCATTTCAAAAATCACCGGCATCAGCAATCTTGTCATTGGAGGAACAGGAATTCTTATCGTCGTATCGGTTATTTTGGAAACATTCAAAACAATAGAAGCACAGCTTGTTATGAGAAGTTATGATAGGTTCGTAAGATAAATTAACCTAATTGATCTAATTGACCTAATTTTTTAAATAATTAGGATTTATTTAGGTTAATTAGAATAATTAGAAATTAGAAATTTTCAGGATATGGCTAAAAAAGGTTCAAGAATACTTGTCGGTTTAACGTGTGAAGTATGCAGCAAACAGAATTATGTAGTGGAGAAGAACAAAGTGAACACGACATCCGGTTTGAAACTGAAAAAATATTGCAATCAGTGTAAGAAACGCACGATGCATAAAGAAAAGAAAAAATTAGATTAAAAATTACGGTTTCATATGAAATTAGTTCTTATTGGCATACAGGGTTCAGGAAAATCGACACAAGGAAATCTGTTATCGAAGCAGTTGCATATTCCTTATTTATCGACCGGACACATTTTCCGTGATATTGCTAAGGAACAGACATCTTTAGGACGTTATATTAAAGAAACAATGAATGCAGGCCTTCTTATTCCTGACGACAAAACAATTGATATCGTGAATGAATACCTGTCGAGAGCAGAATATCATAAAGGATATATTCTTGATGGATTTCCACGGACCGTCACACAGGCGGAAAAATTCAGAAATAATGTTGATAAGGTTATCTATATAAAAATACCGGAAAAAGACGCATTATGGAGACTTCTTCATCGGAATGACTCAACAAGAGGAGATGAAACTCTGCCCGCACTTAAAAAGAGAATAGAATTATTCAATAAGTTTACGAAACCGGTCCTTGATTATTACGAAAAAGAAGAAAGATTAATTACGATTGATGGTACTCAATCGATTGAGGAAGTGAATGAAGAAATATTGAAAAGCGTGGGGAAGCAGCTTATCAAAAATCAGATTCACGTATGGGAGAAAAAACAGAAGACCATTATTGCCGTTGTGGGCCTTCCCGGTTCAGGAAAAACCATGGCAACAAAATTTTTCAAAGAGAAAGGCCTTCCCGTCATTATTTTTGGGGACGTCGTCAATGAATACATTAACAAGAAAAAACTTGCTCACACAGAAGAAGTTCATAAGGATATAAGGGAAGGTTTGAGAAAGAAACACGGAATGGCAGCATTGGCTATCCTCAACAAAACCGCAATTGAAAAGGCGCTCGAAAAAAATTTAATAGTGGTTATTGACGGAATGCGTTCATGGGAAGAATATATTTATTTAAAAGAAAATTTTCCAAAGACCCGTATAGTCATCGTAGCTCTTTATGTTGATAAACACGTTAGATACAAAAGGATCTCGATGAGGTCGCAGAGATCAAAATTGTACGGAGAAGAACGGGACATCAATGAGTTATTGGGTACGAACATGGGTCCGACGATCGCTTTTTGCGACTTTTTAATCAAGAACAATTTTTCTGAAGACGATTTTAACGATAAACTGGAATTAGTATATAGAACCATTTATTTTTCTTAATGATCAAACTGAAATCGAAAGCGGAAATTGAGATTATGCGAGAGGGAGGAAGAAGATTAAGAGAAGTAATGAAGGAATTGATGCCTTTGGTTAAGGTTGGAACATCAACCAACGAAATTGACAAAACGGCGGAGGAATTGATTATCAAACACGGAGGAGAATCATCATTCAAGAAAGTTCCCGGATATGATTGGACGACGTGCTTGCCCATCAATGAGCAGGTGGTGCATACGCCTCCTTCGAAACGGATTTTGGAAGAGGGTGATGTTTTGACGATTGATATAGGAATGTACTATAAGGGGTTTCACACCGATTATGCTGATACCATTATTATCGGAAAAAGCAAGAATAAACAAGTTAGTCATTTTCTCGAAGTAGGAAAAAAAGCACTTTACAAAGCGATCGATCAAGCTCGAGCCGGGAACAGGCTTGGTGCCATTTCAAAGATTATCGAACAAGAAATTTATGGAAACGGATACAAGATTCTTAAAGATCTTACCGGTCATGGGATAGGAAGAGATCTCCATGAAGACCCGTACGTATTCGGATTTCTTGACCGGCCTGTAGAAAAAACGATTCCGATACAGCCCGGTCTCGTCATTGCTATTGAAGTTATCTATTCGATGGGAGCAGAGGAATTTAGGCACGAAACGAATGACGGATGGTCTGTTATTACTGAAGACAAGAGTATGTCGGCCTGTTTTGAAGACACCGTAGCAATTACGGAAAAAGAAACGATAGTTTTAACATGATTTTTATGGTAAAATATTAGGTTTATTTATAGTGAGTAACGTTAAGCTATGAAAGATAATGTCATTGTTGTAGAAGGAGAGGTCGTAGAGAACCTTCCTAATACATTGTTTCGCGTAAAATTATTTAATTCTGAAAAAGTAATTTTATGCTATCTGTCAGGCAAGATGAGGAAAAACTATATTAAGATTTTGCCGGGGGATAAAGTAAGGATTGAATTAACACAATATGACCTCGAAAGAGGGAGAATTGTTTTTCGAATATAACTATGCGCGTACAATCATCAGTAAAAAAAATTTGTCCGAAATGTAAGTTGGTTAAACGGAAAGGAAGATTATATATTACTTGTTCCAATCCAAAGCATAAGCAAAGGCAAGGATAAAAACTATGGCACGATTACTAGGTATTACATTACCGGATGACAAAAGAATAGATTACGCATTGACGCTTTTATACGGTATCGGATGGACAAACACCGGAAAAATTCTTGAGCAAGCAGGAGTCGAAAAAGGAAAACGAGTCCGTGAATTGTCTGAGGACGAATTGAAAAAAATACACGCAATCATCGAAAAAAACTATAAGGTTGAAGGAGATTTAAAAGAACAGCTCAACGACAATATGAAGCGCTTAAAAGAAATAGGAAGTTACAGAGGAATCCGTCATTTGAAGGGACTTCCGGTGCGGGGTCAGCGGACGAGGTCAAATGCCCGTACGAAAAGAGGAAAGAGAAAGACAGTTGGAGCATTAAGAAAAGAAGTTTGGGCAAAGATGGAGCAGAATAAGACGCAAGCGGAAGTTGCAGAAGCTAAAAAATAACACATATGGCAAAAAAACAAACGCAAAAAATAGTTGAGTCAGGAAGGATTTATATCACCGCGACGTTTAATAATACCTTAGTTACGGTGACCGACGAAAAAGGAAATCCAATCGCTGTGGGATCATGCGGTATGTATGGATTTTCCGGTACAAGAAAGTCCACTCCGTATGCGGCAACAATAACCACGGAAGCAACATTAAAAAAGGCATCAGATCAATACAATTTCAGAATTGCTGACGTTTTTGTAAAAGGGATCGGTCCGGGAAGAGAAGCGTCGTTAAGAGCAATAAAAGGGTCAAGTATAGAAGTAAATCGCATTATTGATATGACGCCGGTTCCACACAATGGAGTCAGGCCGCCTAAAATTAGGAGAGTATAACCATTATGAGATACACAGGTCCAAAAAACAGAATAGCCAGAAGAGAAGGAGTCGATCTAGGTCTAAAGACACCAGGTTCAAAATCTCATGCGCAGTTATTGAGAAGACTCAATATATTGCCAGGCCAACACGGCGCAAAGAAAAAAAGAAAAGTGTCGGAACGTGCTATGCAGCTTAGGGAAAAACAGAAGTTGAGATTTCTTTTCGGATTGACGGAAAAACAACTGAAGAAATATTTTCAAACCGCAAGTTTCAAAAAAGGAAATACTGCTTTATATCTTGGTCTGTTTCTGGAGAAACGGCTTGATAATATTGTATACCGGCTCGGTTTTGCGCCAACAAGAGCTGCAGCAAGACAGCTTGTCCGTCACGGACATATAGCGATCAATAACAAAAAGTTATCGATTCCGTCGTTTCAAGTAAAGATCAATGATATGATAGGGTTTTCAAGCGAAAAATCACAAAAAATCCCTTACATTGAAAAGAGCCTGACAAATAAAGACGTCATCATTCCCGCGTGGCTCGAAAAAAAAGCGGTAATGGGAAAACTTATCGCAGAACCGACCAATATTGAAATTGAGAAACAGGTTGATTTACGGTTAGTCATTGAATATTATTCTCGTTAATTAACATTTTTATTTTTTATATGCTTAATCCAAATTTCTCAACACAAAAAGTTGAAGAAAGTGCAACGTACGGTAAATTTATTTTGGAACCATTACCGTTAAGTTTCGGTCAAAGTTTGGGACATGCGTTACGAAGAACGCTTCTGTCGTCTTTATCCGGTGCAGCAATAACCAACGTTAAAATTGAAGGAGTTCCTCATCTTTTCAGCACTCTTAAAGGAGTCAAGGAATCGGCGATGGAGATTATGTTGAATCTGAAAGCGCTGAAGTTTGAGGCAAAAGGTGAAGGTCCATTTAAAGTTGGATTAAAAGCAAAAGGACCGGGAAAAATATACGGGAAGGATCTTGAAGGGGAAATTAAGCCAGTCAATACCGATGTTTACATTGGTGAAATCACCGATGAAAAAGGGAAATTAGAATTAGATGCGATTATCGAGGTAGGAACAGGATATTCCTCGGTTGAAGAAAGAGAGTCAAAACAATACGGATTTACTTCGGTTGATGCGTTTTTCTCACCGGTAAAAAAAGTCAACTTTAAAGTTACCGAAGCCCGTGTGGGAAGAAAGACCAATTATGACCGGTTGACACTGGAAGTCTGGACTGACGGAAGCGTAAAGCCGTCTGAAGCACTGCAACAGTCATCGGCAATTCTCGCAAACTTCTTTGCCTATTTCCTGTCGGGGAAAGATACTCCACAGGTCAAAGTAGAGCAGACAGAAGAAGAAGCAAAGAGAGAACAGATTGATAAAAAATTATATGAGATCATTATCGATGAACTCAGTTTGCCTTCACGAGTCATTAACGCGCTTTTAAGGGAACATATCGAAACGGTCGCCGACCTAGTGAAAGCAGGAAAAGAAAAACTTACCAATATGAAAGGCGTGGGAAAGAAATCCATAGAGCTTATCGATGAGGAGTTGAAAAAAATGGGTATCCAATTAGAGTAATTTTTATGTGGCACAGAATAAAGAAAATAAAATTCAGAGCGGGAAAGGATGCGAATAAGATGCTTGTCAAAAAGCTCGTTCTTAATTTTTTTGAAAAGGGAAAAATTACCACGACCTTAAAAAAAGCGAAGGTATTAAAGTCAGTAGTCGAAAAGTTGGTCGAGAAAACAAAAAAAGAGTCCGAAGCGAACAAGAATTACCTGTTGCGTTACGTGACAGACGCAAACGTAACCAGATTCCTGTTCAAAACGGTCGGTCCAACGCTGAAAAATACCGTCGGGGGATATGTGAAAGTGGTACGATTGGGTCTCAGGGATTCGGATGGATCGGAAAGCGCACGTCTCGAATGGGCATATCCGATCGTTGTTGAAACACCTAAAAAAGAAGTGAAAAAATCCCAAGCTAAAGTGGCAGAAGGTAAGGAAAAACCATCTTCCGCCAAGG
>Ga0334722_10000213_pt1 | contig 88002 bp, 49 predicted proteins | sample C3_bottom_MG_FD_207210 | JGI IMG/M metagenome (GOLD analysis project Ga0334722, IMG submission 207210) | Sediment microbial communities from Yellowstone Lake, YNP, Wyoming, USA - C3_bottom | ecosystem: Environmental > Aquatic > Freshwater > Lake > Sediment | place: USA: Wyoming | collected...
CGTGCTCGGTGATCTTCTCGCTCATCGAACCGGTGCCGTACGGGCAGACGCCCTGGACGAAGTTGAAGAACGCCCGCTCGCGGAAGGCGCGGATCGTCGCCTCGTCGTTCGTCTCGTACGCCCCGAACGCCGCAACATCGAACGCGCGTACCTTCATCGGATAGAGCGACGCCGGACCGTCCTGCCGGATCCGGCGCGCCAGCGCCCGCGTGTCGACACCTCTCAGCCGGGCCGCCGTGAGCATCGCCGCCGAACTGTCCACCAGTCCCAGCAGGTGCAGGCACTCCTGGAGCGACCCGCCGCGCACGAACGGGCCGTGCCCCTTCACGATCGTCGCCCGCGCGTCCGCGAGATAGCGAGGGATCCGCGTCTCCATCTCCTTTGAGCCGACCGGCTCGAGATAGGTCCCGGATGGCACCCGCCCGAGAAGCCACGCGCCGGTGGCGTCGATGGGCACGAACGAGAACTCCGCCGTGCCGTGCACCTCGCCTTCGTAGAGCAGGAAATTCTCGGACTCTTTCGAGTCGAACGACACCGAGGTCGCCGAGAGGTAGTGGGCATGGATGGACGCTTCGGCGCCCGGGATGGCGAGGATCTTCCGGTGAATCGTGGACTCGGTCGACGCCCGCCCGTCGCCCCAGCTCACGCGCGAGAAGCGCACGGGCACGACGTCGCTCGGGACGAGCGCGCCAATCTGCGACCCCGATGCGGTGATGAAGAACGCGTCGCGATCGTCCGGGTCGCGCAGGGCGAGGTTCCCGCTGTGCGTGTTGTTGCCGCGGGTCAGCATGATGGCGCGGCCCGTGTCGCGCATGAGCGGATAGACGCGCTGCGCGGCGCCCGGCGCCGTTCCGCTCACGACGACACCACCGCGGGCTCCCCGGCAGGGCGTGCGATCGTCTCGCCGGCCATCCGCGCAAACTCGTCCGCATCGATCAGCGCGTCGAGCCCCATTTCCGCGATGGCCGTGGCACGAGGCATTCCCCGCTCGTCCCAGCCAAGCGACTCGTAGTACTCCGCGCGCATCGCTCGGAACTCCCCGTCCGGGCAGACCACCGCCCCCTCTTCGACGTCGATCGGTTCACGGTAGAAGCGCCCGGGGAGCCAGTCGTCGGCCGACGTGAAGCCGCAGAGCACGTTGAACATGCGCTCGAGCGTCAGGACTCGTCGCGACACGGTCTCGAGATCGCTCGCCTTCAGCTCGAGCCCCGTCACGTCGTTCAGCATGTTCGCGTACTCGTCGAGCGTCACCGAGAACCCGGCAAACGCGCACACGCCGATCACGTCGAAGGCGGTGTTCTGGTACGCGAAGTTGCGTGCCACGAGGGCCGCGCCCTCGGACTTGATCCCCGGGAACTCGCCGTAGCCGGCACAGAACGCGATCGGGGCCGAGTAGCCGCCCTGCAGATGACACCCCCCTCGCGCGGCGGTCATGTAGGACATCGCCTGCGTCCAGGTCACGCGCGGGTCGTAGGCCGGGATCTCCATGGCCTTCACGGCCATCGACGATTCGGGATGACCGTAGCGTGCGGCCAGGCGGCGGGATCCGGACCCGAGCGCGCGGCCGAGCGCGCCCTCGCCGCGAGCCATCGCGCGAACCAGCGGCACCAGCGCCCGCGCGTTGCCGAACGCCGGTGCGAATGGCCCGGCCTCGACGTCGTCCGCCGACGCCGCACCGCACGCACGAGCGAAGACGGCCGCGTCCGCCATCAGGGTCCGTTCGCCCGCCGTACGTTCGCCGGCCGGCTTCGCCCGCGCGATCCCGTAGATCTCCATCAACGCCGCGATCGTCCCCCCGGCCGAGATCGTGTCGAGACCGACCCGGTTGCAGAGGTAGTTCGCCGCGGTGATGGGCTCGAGATCGTAGATGTCGAGATCAGCGCCGAACATCGCGACGGTCTCGAATTCAGGCCCCTCGCCCTTGTCGACCACCACGCCGCACGTGTCCGTCAACTCCGTCTCGCGCGTGCAGCCGATCGGACACTGGAAACAGGCGCGGCGCCTGACCCGAATCGCCGGGTGCGAGGCCAACGCTTCCCCTCCGATCCGTTCGATCTGCTCGGCGACGTGACTGGTATCGCGGAAGTTGCAGTGGACGAGTTCGTCGTACTGCGAGAGCATCCCGAGCAGTCCGGCCGTGCCCATCGACGGGAGGATCCCGAACTGATCGGGGGGCTTGGTCAACTTGCCAACCCGGAGCTTCGCGTGGGCCTTGTACACTGAACCCGAGACGTTCTTCGGCTGGAGCGCCTCCGGCGTGGCGCTCTCGACCGGCACGGACCCCGCCACGACGATCGCCACCAGGTTCTTGGAGCCGAACACGGCGCCGCCGCCGCCGCGCCCGAGTGCCCGGCCCTTGTCGTTCATGATCGCGGCAATCGGCGCCAGCCGCCTGCCGGCCGCACCGACCGTCATCACGCGCACACCCTTGCCGTAGCGGGACTCGAGCGCATCGGTCACTGCCTCGACATCGTCGAGATCGACGTCGGGCGGCGGTTCAAACCGGACCGCACCTGCCGCCACGAACAGGACGACCGGGTCCGGCGATCGGCCGGTGATCACCATCGCGTCGTGGCCCGTCCGTTTGAACTCGACGCCCCATCGGCCGCCGCTGTTGGTCGATCCGATGCCGCCGGTGAGCGGGGACTTGAAGTTCGCGTGGAAGCGGGCACTAGTCGGCACGGCCGTCCCGTTGGCGGGCGAGGTGCTGATCACGAGGGGGTTCTCAGGGGCAAGCGGGTCGACCGCGACAAATGGATTCGGATACCGGTCGCGAAGGCGCAGCAGTCGTTCGACGAGGAGCGCGGTCCCGAGCCCGCGCCCGCCCATGAACAACCGGGCCAACCGCTCGTCGAGCACGCACGAACGGGCGGTGCAGGAAGTGAGGTCCACCTCGAGCAGGCGTCCCATGGTTCCGTGAGGTCGTGGGTTCATTGCACCTCTGCGTCCTTTGACAATTGGGACCGTCCCGCGATCTGCGCGAACAGTCGTGATGGCTCTGCCCAGCGCCTGGTATCGCGCGGCGTGAAACGGGCCAGGGGAAAGGCCTGCGCCACCAGTTCGCGTCCCGCGGCCACGGAGCCGATTGTCCGGGCCGTGATTCCCTGCACCAGGAGGTTGCCGATGGCAGTAGCTTCCACCGGGCCGGCCAGCACCTCGCGTCCGGACACGTCCGCCGTCGCCTGGTTCAGATACCCGTTCATCGAGCCGCCGCCCACGATATGGATGCCGGGAATGCATGTGCCGGTGATGCCCTCGATCGCCGTGACGACGGTGGCGTACCGAAGCGCCAGCGAGTCGAGGATGATCTGCGTCAGCAGAACCGGGTCGTCGGTGTCCGCCTGGCCGGTCTCGCGCAGGATGCCGCGAATGGCGTCCACCATGCTCTCCGGAGCGAAGAGGCGCCGGTCGTCGGGGTAGATGACACCCGCCGATCGCGGCTGCGCCGCGGCGGCGTCGAGCAGCGCAGCGCGTTCCTGCGATCGGCCGGCGGCTGCCCATTCCCGCCGGCATGATTCGAGCAGCCACAAGCCCATGACGTTGGTCAGCAGCCGCACCTGTCCCGTCACGCCGATCTCGTTCGTCAGGCCGGCCCGCGCGGCCTCGACGCTGAGCACCGGCGTGTCGCGCTCGACGCCAACCAACGACCAGGTCCCCGATGAAACGTACGCCCAGCCTGTGCCAAGCGGCGCGCCGGCCACCGCGCTCGCGGTATCGTGCGTGCCGGGCGCCACGACGTTCAACGCGCTGATGCCGAAGTCGGCCGCCAGTTCAGGCCGCAGCGTCCCGAGGACCGTGCCCGCGCGGACAATCTCCGGCATCAGGCGGCGCGGCAGGCCCAGCCGCGCAAAGAGCTCGTCGTCCCAGCTGCCTGTGGCCGCATTGAGCAACTGCGTCGTCGAGGCGTCCGTCCGCTCGGAGACGAGCGACCCGCAGAGCACGTGGTGGCAGAAGTCCGGCATGAGCAACAGGCGAGCGGCGCGGGGCGGGAGCCCGTCGCGGACATGCGCCCAGAGCTGGTAGAGGGTATTGAACGGCTGGAACTGGATGCCCGTGCGGGCGTAGATGTCCGCTCGGGACACGACGCTGAACACCTCCTCCATCGCGCGGGCGGTGCGGTTGTCGCGATAGCAGATCGGCTCTTCGACCAGCGCGCCTTCCGCATCGAGGAGCGCGTAGTCCACGCCCCAGCAGTCCACACCGACCGATACCAGCCGCGCGTTCCAGCCAGCCGCCGCCTCGGCTGCACGAGCGAGGCCGTCCCGGATCCCCTGGAGGAGCGCCTGCGTATCCCAGCGCAACCGTCCCTCCGCCTGGCGCGGCGCGTAGTGAAACCGGTGGACCGCAGCAAGGCGCAGCCCGCCCGCGTGCGCGCCTCCCACCAGCGCACGGCCGCTCCCGGCGCCGAGATCGATGGCCACGTGCATCGCATCGCGATTCATAGGTAAGCCCCTGCACCCCGTTCCTATCTTAGGAACGCCTCCGGCAGGCCACCGTCAACGGGAATGACGTGCCCCGTCGTCCGGCCGCTCCGCTGGCCTGCCAGCCAGATGATCGCCTCGGCACAGTCGTCCGGGTCGATTGGCTGCTTGAGCAGCGTCCGGCTCGCGTAGAACCCTGCGAGCTTGGCCCGCAGCTGATCCGTCGTATCGTCCTCCTGCCACGCCAGGCCGTACTTCGTCAGCGAGGCTCGCACGCGGTCGCGCGGGAACATGGTGGAACCGCTGACCACGGTGGCCGGCGCAATCCCGTTGACGCGCACTGCGGGCGCCAGGCGGATCGCCAACTCCCGCACGAGATGACTGACGGCACTCTTCGACACGTCGTACGCTTCGCTGCCCCGTTTTGGCACCACGGCGTTGGCGGAACTGGTGAGCACGATGGCGGCCGGAGTTCCCTGCGCCTCGAGGATGGGCGCCGCCTCGTCGCCCAGGAAGTAGTTGGCCGTGATGTTCACCTCGAGGGTCTTCTGCCACACGTCGTCCGCCACCCGGCCGGCCAGGTCGGGCGACGGGAACATCGCGGCGGTGTTGATGACCACGTCGATGCCGCCGAAGCGCTCAACGGCCAACTGGAACATCCGCCGGAGGCTCTCGCGGCTGGTGATGTCGACGGCACAGGACGCCACCGCATCTGAGCCGGCCGCCCGGGCCGCCGCCGCCCCCGCGTCGGCGGCGCCAGCCTCATTCAGGTCCGCGACGACCAGATGCGCCCCGAGCGCCGCGGCCTTGAGCGCCACGGCCCGGCCAATGCCTGCGCCTGCGCCCACCACGACGAACACGCGCCGGCTGAATTCCTTGGGCGGCGGCATCCGCTGCAGTTTAGCCTCCTCGAGCGCCCAATACTCGATGTTGAAGGCCTCCCGGCCGGGCAGCGCCACGTAGTTGTTGACGGCAACGAATCCAGCCGCGCGATCCGGGCTCTTCGGCTGCGACAGCGGCCCCGGCGCCGTGCGTCCGCCACCGAGGGCCGTGGCCCCGGCCATCACGCGGATGGCATTGCGATAGAACTCGGCCGTGTATCGAGCCTCGCGGCGATTGGCGCCGAAGGCGAACAACCCGACGCCAGGCACGAGCACAACCGACGGGTTCGGATCGCGCAGTTTCGGCGACGCCGGCGTGGCGAACGCCTCGTAGTACGCGGTGTAATCCGAACGGTACCGGGCCGCACCCGTGGCGATTGCCTGTTTCAGGGTCTCGATGACTCCGCTGGCCGGATCCCAGGCCACCCACAGGGGCTTGATCCGGGTCCGGACGAAGTGGTCGGGGCAACTGGTGCCGACCGCGGCCAGCGGGTCCCCGTCCCGGGCGTTGACGAAGTCGAGCGCCTCTGCGGACTCGTCGAAGACGCCGATCGACGGACGGACCGTGGCGAGACAGCCGCGCATGAACGGAAGGATGGCCGCGGCAATGTCGTGACGGTCGGTACGCGCCTCGCAGACTGGACCGCCGAGCAGCGGCACCTTCGCCTGGTGGTCGAGGACGAACGCCCCGAGGTCGTCGATGACCGCCAGCGTGTTCACGTAGCACGCGCGGGACGTCTCGCCCCAGGTGAACAAGCCATGACTGGCCAGCACGATGCCGTCGCAGCCCGGATGTTCCTCCACAGCTTTCCGCAGCATCAGTGCCAGCTCGAAACCCGGCCGCTGCCACGGCACCCACGCAAGCTTCCGGTTGAAACGGCGGTTGAACTCATCGGTCTTGGCCTTGCCGTTGGCGCTCGCCGCCAGCGCAATCGCCCAGTCCGGGTGGAGGTGGTCCACGTGATCGAACGGCAGGAACGCGTGCAGCGGCGTGTCGATCGACGGCGGTGCGCCGTGGTTGGCCACACTCAGCCGCGGATAGTGCGCCACCATCTCGTCCTCCTGCGTCTCACCGCGATAGGCCGCGCGGAGTTGCAGCAGCCGGTCGAGATCGAGCACGGCAAACCCGGCGTTGCTGATCGTGCCGAGGTCGCCGCCGCTGCCCTTCACGGCGAGCCCGCGCACGGGTCTCCCGGTCACCGCGTCGGTGACGTCGAACTTGGCGCTGGTGTTCCCGCCTCCGTAATTGGTGATCCGCTGGTCGGCCCCGAGCAGATTGGAACGATACCGGAGGAGGCCGAGATCATCCGAGTCAAGCGGTGGCGCCTGCTCGAACCAGAGGTCGCGAAGAAACTTCATGATGTTATCTGCTCCCCGAGGCGCACCGCGGCCCCGTTGACTATCCGCGAATCGGATCCATAATCGGCGCCATGATCGCACGACCCCTCGCCCGTGTCGCTCTTCCTGTCTTCGCTGCCGCGGCGTTGCTCGCCGTGGGCCACGCGCAGGCCCCGACGCCTGCGCCAACGGCGGCCGTGATCGGCACGCTGCATCTCGATCGCCCGGGCGCCGTGGTCAATCGCAACATCTACGGCCACTTCGCCGAACACCTGGGCCGGGGCATCTACGAGGGCATCTGGGTCGGCCCCGAGTCGTCGATCCCGAACACCCGCGGGATCCGCAACGACGTGGTAGCCGCGCTCAAGGCCCTGGACCTCCCGGTGCTGCGCTGGCCCGGCGGCTGCTTCGCGGACGAGTATCACTGGCGCGACGGCATCGGCCCGCGGGACAAACGCCCCGCCATGATCAACACGAACTGGGGCGGCGTGGTCGAGAACAACCACTTCGGCACCCACGAATTCATGGACCTCATCGAGCAGCTCGGGACCGACGCCTACATCACGGGCAACGTCGGCAGCGCGACGCCGCAGGAAACGATGGAGTGGATCGAGTACCTCACGTCCGACGCCGTGTCGCCCATGGCCAACCTGCGGCGCCAGAACGGCCGCGAGAAGCCCTGGCGCGTCGCCTACTTCGGCGTGGGCAACGAGCCCTGGGGCTGCGGCGGCAACATGCGGCCCGAGTACTACGCGGACGAGTTCCGGAAGTTCAACACCTTCATCAAGAATTACGACCGGACGAAGCCCATCTTCCGGATCGCGGCCGGCGCCAACTCGGGCGACACCAACTGGACCGAGGTCTTGATGGATCGCATCGGTCGCCGGATGAACGGGCTGTCGGTGCACTACTACACGCTGCCGACGGGCAGCTGGAGCGCCAAGGGATCGGCTACCGCCTTCGGCGAGGACCAGTGGTTCTCGACGCTCAGCCGTACCTTGCTGATGGACGAGCGCCTCACGAAACACGCGGGCATCATGGACAAGGGCGACCCGCAGAAGCGGATCGGCTTGATCGTCGACGAATGGGGCACGTGGTACGACGTGGAGCCGGGCACCGAACCCGGGTTCCTGTACCAGCAGAACTCCCTTCGCGACGCCGTGGTGGTCGCGCTGAACTTCCACATCTTTCACCGCCACGCGGACCGCGTGGTGATGGCCAACATCGCCCAGACCGTCAACGTGCTGCAGGCCATGATCCTGACGGACAAGCAGCGGATGCTGCGCACGCCCACCTACTGGGTGTTCGAGATGTTCAAGGTCCACCAGGGCGGCACATTCCTTCCCGTGGACGTGGCCTCGCCCGACTACGTGTTCGGTGACCAGCGCATCCCGGCCGTCAGCGCGTCCGCCACGCGGGCGGCCGACGGCAAGACCGTGCACCTGTCCCTGGTCAATTCGAATCCGGGCCAGGCCATCACCCTGAAGGTCGGGATATCGGGCCCCGCTCCCACGTCCGCGACGGGGCGGTTGCTGACCGCGCCGACCATGCAGGCACACAACACGTTCGACGCACCGGACGCCGTCCGGCCGGTCGCCTTCACGGCGCTGACGCTTGCGGCCGGCGTGCTCGAGGTGAAACTGCCGGCCAAGTCGGTCGCGATCATCGAGTTGCGTTGAACGCGGCGCGCGGCCGGAACTCATCTGGCGCGCTCGATGTGGAACACTTCGCGCAGTTCGCGCGACACCGGGCTGTGGTCCGCGTTGGTGGGCATCACATCGCGCATGAAGGTCCACCAGCGCCGGCACACGTCCGTGTCGGCGATGCGGTTCCACCGGTCCTCGCTATCGACCTCGACGTACCCGAACAGGTCGTTTGACGCGGCGTCGAGAAAGATCGTGTACGTCCGCACGCCATGGTCGATGAGGACCTGCTCGAGGTCCGCCCAGATCGGGCGGTGGCGGCGTTCGTACTCTGCTTCCGCACCGTCGTTCACGACCATCCGGAATGCCTTTCGGAGCATCTGTCGTGTCCTCCTCTCGAGGGCTCGCGCCTACGGCGCCTTCCGCAGCCCTTCCCACCGGACCACCCACCGGCCGTTGGCCGGGAACCCCGGCGCGTGCCTGTCGGGCGCTCCGTCCCAGCCCGCGGCCATCAGCGCCACCGCGTACAGGAGTGCCCCGTTGCCAGGCAGGTAGATCGACAGCCCCGGACGCTGGTAGTTGTGCCCGTTCGCCCGATACACATTCTTGGGCGTGTCCAGCAGCAAGGCGTCGATCGCCAGTTCCGGGCGGCCCAGGCGCGCCGCCGTCATCGCCACCACGGGCAGGTCCCACCCCCACGTCGTGGGCCAGTTCCAGTGCTCCCAGATCCACGAGAGCGTGCGGTCCATCGTTGGCCGGTCGATGCCCCCACCCGGCAGGACGCCGAGGGCCGCCAGCACCGAGGGATGATCCGTAGTCCACCGCGGGTTCGTGTAGGTGTCCGGGGCGCTCTCGGCGAACAGGTATCGCCCGTCAGCCACGGCGGGTTTCGCGAGCCGGCTCAACACGCGGTCCCATGCCGGATCCCGCGCCAGCCCCAGCCGTTCGCGCCACGATTGTGCGGTCTGCAGGCCCCACGCCCAGTAGCTCACTTCATACGTGCAGTTGATGGTGCGGTCCTTGGGATAGGTTTCCTGCGCGCACTGCAGGGGAGGCCCGAGCACCAGCCGATCGCCCGACGCGTCCGGTGCAGGAAAGGACGCCATGAACTCAGCCGTGGCGGCAACGACGGACCGGAGCCGCTCGAGCGTGTCGCGCGTCGGCTTCGCCCGGTACACCAGTTCCGCGTAGAAGATCGGATGCGGTTGCTGCCACACGAGGAACGGGCCGACATTCGACGGCGATTCGTCGCCGGTCGGGCTCGTCATCTTCGGCCAGCGGGCACCGGCATAGCCCTGCCGCGCCGCGGTCGCCCGGGCCTTGGGCAGGATCGCGTCGTAGTAGCCCAGGCTGCGCTCGAGCAGCGGCAGCCGGTCCCACAACGCAAACTGTGCCGCGTGCCACCAGTGCATCTCCAGGTGGAACTTCCCCTCCCAACTGTTGAACGTGAGACCCGTCTCCTGGGGTGGGAACCGTCCCGCGCACTGGATCGCCGTGAGGTACTGCGAGAGGACGATGCGACGTTCGAGCTCGCGCCAACGGGGGTCGCTGCTGCCGGACAGGTCGATCGCCCCACCCGTCGACCAGAAGCGGTTCCAGTGTGAACGGGCCGCGGCGAGGGCCTCCTCGACGGTGGGCAGGGCGACGTCAGGCGCCGTCGGCGTAAACGCCACCAGCGCAGCGAGCGTCCGCGTCCCGGGCATCGCCGCCAGGTGATAGGCGTGCGGCCCGGCGGCGGTCACGGTTCCAGCAGGCTGCCAGCGCAGCGAGACCACGTAGGAATCGGCGTCGAGCGTCCGGGCAAGTCGGACCGCGTTTGGCCCCATCGACGACAGGGTCGTCGTGTGGGCCTCGGGGTGCGACCAGTCCGCCGTCACGACCTGGCCCGTGCCGTACGGGAACCGGATGTCGATCCGCGCACGGCCAGTCGCGACCAGTGAAGAGGTCACGCGTACCGCCACCGCGTCGATGACGGGATGACAGACCGTCTCGACATCGACGGACTCGCCGTCCACGCTGAAGTGACTGTGGATCGTCCCGTTCCACAGGTCGAGCGTCTGGCGGATCTCGCGGAGATCCTCCCGCACCACTCGTGACCCGTCCGCATGCGTCAGGGCAAAGGCGACACGCCCGAGATGCAGGCGGTGCGGGTTCTCGCGCAGCCAGTTGATCTCCGGTGTCCGCTCTCCGGGAATGTCCGCGTACCCGACCATCCGGCCGTGGCTGTCAAAGGGTTTGAAGCCGAACCGGTCGATGCTCCAGCCCTGCGGATTGGGCGCCGTGTGCCAGCCCCACTGCGAGAGCGTTCCCAGCGGGACGCTCTGTTCGTAGGCCTCCGGAAACGTCTGCAGGCCCGTGGCGTCCACGGTCATCGCCAACTCGCCATTGCCCACCGTGAGTGGCGACTCCACGTCGAACGCGCTGAGCACAGGGGCGTGGCGCTCGACGACCGCCCGACGGTCGATGGGCGCGGCCGCGGTTCCGAGCCTGACGGACGTGGCGGCGAGCACCGCTCCCGCCAGCAGCAGCGTCACCCGCGCGATGGTGATCGGATGTGTTCCCGGCATACGACACCGCCACGCTACCGCAACGGGACACCCAGACAGAAGGCAGGAGGCACGAGCGCGCAATGTTTCGCTGTCCGGAACGCCAGTGGGAGCAGCCCCGAAGGGATCTGGCAGGGTCGTGTCCACCTGAGGCGCGTCGGCGGCACGCGCGCGGCGGCCCCGGGCATCACCAGCGGATGGATGGAGTTTTCGGATCGATAAACGCACAACGGCCGCTGCGGGGACCTTGCCGCGACGCCGTCCCCACAGGCACGATCGTTCTGCCGGGCCCGTCCTGTCCGGCCCGGAGGCCGTCCATGAAGATGCTGCGTCGCGTCACGTGCGGGCTCGTCGTCTGGTCACTGGCGGCGGCCGCGAGCGCCTTCGCCCAATCCACCGTACCGGGCGCCGTGGTGCGCGGGCCTGAACACCGCGGCAGCGTCGTCACCGTGCAGACCGATCGCGCGACGGTACGGCTCGAGTTCTGCGGGCCGGCCGTCGTTCGCGTGCGCATCCGCTTCGACGGACCGTTCCGGGACGCCGAACACATCATGGTGGCCCGGCACACGTTTCCGGACACGGACCTGCGCCTCCGCGACACGGGGACTGCCGTCGACATCGCCAGCAGCCGATTGATCGTCCGAGTCAGCAAGACGCCCTTCCGCCTGGAGTTCCTCGACGCGCCGAGCGGCCGACTGCTGACCGGCGATGACACCGCGCCTGGGGGTGGCGTGGCCACCGAGGCCGGGGTGCTCCGATCCCGGATGCGCCTCTCGCCAACCGAGCAGTTCTTCGGGTTCGGCGAACGCATGGACCGCTTCAACTGGCGCGGGCACTCGGTCGTGTTGAATGTCGGGCGCGGCCAGAATCGCGACAACAATCTCGGGGCGTACCGGATCGATGCGGCTAACTACTGCCCTGTGCCGTTCGTCCTGAGCACCGGTGGGTACGGCATCTTCTTCCATACGGCCCGCGCCAGCTCCTGGGACATGGGAGAGCGCGACCCCCGTTCGTACCAGTTCAGCGCCGCCGAGGACGAGCTCGATTACTACTTCTTCGCCGGCCCGGATTTTCGGACCCTCCTCGCGGCCTACACCGACCTGACCGGCCGCACGCCGCTCTTACCGAAACCGGCGTACGGCGTGAACTTCGGCACCTACAGCGGCGGTACGTGGGGCCACGAGGCCGACGCGAGTCAGCAGTACGTCGTCGACCTGGCCCGGAAGTTCCGCGAAGAAGGCATCCCGATCGACGCGCTGCACCTCGACTCCACCTGGCGCAAGTTCGGCAAGGCCGGCGGCCGCAATGCCACGAGCTATGAATGGCGGGAACCGGGCTTCCCCGACCCGGCATCGATGTTCGCGGCGCTCGACGGCTTGCACGTCAGCCTCAAGGGGCTCCACATCCGGCCCCGGTTCGACAACGGCGACGCGACGTCGTTGCTGACCGAGGCCCGCGCGGCGGGCGCGATCGCCGACACGCCATCGGCGGACATCATCAACTTCTTCGACGCGGCGGCCGTCCAGTGGTGGTGGCGCCACGCGGTCCAGCCGAAGGTGCGGCAAGGTGCGACGTTCCTGAAGACGGATGAAGGCAGCGTCTATCCAGGCGACGGCCTGCACAACCTCTTCCCGGTGGTCTACGCCAGGGCCGCCTACGAGGGCTTCCAGCAGGAACTGGGACGGCGGGGCTACAACCTGACGCGGGAGGGGTACGCGGGCGTGCAGCGCTACCCGTACATCTGGGCGGGCGACTGGCCCAGCCGCTGGACCTTCTTCGCGCCCGTCATGCGCGGCGGCCTCAGCCTCGCGCTGTCCGGCGTGGCGGCGTGGGGCCACAACGCTGGAGGCTTCGAGGAGGTCGCCACGGAAGAGCTCTACCTGCGGTGGACGCCGTTCGGGTTCTTCAACCCCGTCGCGCACTTCCTCGGGATGGAACATCCCCAGTACAAGGAGCCCTGGCGGTACGGCGACAAGGCGCTCGCGACGTTCCGGAAGTACGCGCTGCTCCGGCAGCGGTTGCTGCCCTACATCTACTCGGCGGCGTTCGACACGTACGCCACCGGCCTGCCGATGATGCGTCCGCTCGTCCTCGATTATCCCGCTGACCCGCGCGTCTACGATCTCGACGACGAGTTCATGTTCGGCGACGCGCTCCTCGTCGCGCCAGTCACGCAGGCCGGCGCCACGGGCCGGACGGTGTTCCTGCCGCCGGGTGCGTGGATCGATTACTGGTCCGGCCAGCGCTACACGGGCGACCGCACGATCGAGTACGCCGCTGCACCCGAGGTCATGCCGCTCCTGGTGCGGGATGGGGCGATCATCCCCATGCTGCCGCCCATGACCTATGCGGGTGAGAAGCCGGCAGACCCGCTGGCCCTGGATGTCTACCCGTCAGGCCGATCAGCCGCGTGGCTCTACGATGACGATGGATCGAGCCTGGCGTACCAGCGCGAGTTGTACGCGAGGTCGGAGATTACCTGCGAGGCCACGGCCGGCGGCGTGTCGCTGGCGGTCCACGCTCCGACGGGCCGCTACGACGTGGCGCCGCGATCGTACGAGTTCCGGGTGCACATGGAGGGTCTGCCCCGAGCCGTCAGCGTCGATGGCGCAGCGGTGGCCCGCGTCGAGGCGCCCGCGACCGGCGGACCGTCCCGCGCAGGATGGTGGTACGACGCGGCCGCGCGCGTGCTCGTCGTACAAACCGATGCCTCGCGGAAGACGCTGGCTGCGCGACTCGACGTCTTGCGGTAGACGTCTACCGGTTGGCCCCCAGGTAGTTGCCGTAGCCCACGATGAACGTGGAGAGCACGAGCGTGGCCACGCCGAGGCGCAGCAGGAGATGCGCCTTGGGGCTGGCCCCGCGCCACTCCTTGAGAATGACGCCCCACAGCGTCGCGAAGATGATGATGCTGGCCATGTGCAGCGTCCAGCTCGAGAACTTGTACGCGCCCATCTGCGTCTCGCCCATCGAGTAGAAGAAGAACTGCAGGTACCAGAAGATGCCGCCCATGGCGCTGAACACGTAGTTCCAGAGCAGGGAGACGGGAGTCGAATCGAGGCGGCCATCGGCGGGAATCTCACCCGCCGGGGCGTCTGTCCCGAAACCGGGCGACAGGGCGGCCGCCGGTGATTCCGTGCGGATCTCGCGGCTGAAGTACTGGAACCCGGTCCGATTCCGGATGTTCAGGTAGATGCACCAGAACGCGTTGGTGCAGAAGCCGCCGGCGAGCACCACCACCAGCACGGGCAGGCCCTGCCAGATGGAATCCGTGCCATGCCGCATCGTGATCTCTTTGATCGGGTTGCCCGCGGCGAGGCCGAAGGCGAAGCACGCGCTGAAGACGCCGGAGACGGCCGCCACCACCACGCCCTTGCGGAAGTTGAACTCGACCACGTTGCCGCGCTTCTGCTCGGCCGGCATCTCCATTTCCTTACGGCGGCCGGCCAGCCCGGTGATGAAGACCCCCGCCAGGCAGACGAACACACCCGCGAGGATGATGTTGCCATGCACGGGCGTGATCAGCTTGGCGACGAACTCGCCCCGGTACCAGGGTTCCGTGAGCGTCCCGACCACGGCGCACCACCCGAGCACCATGGCCATCCCCAGTCCGACGCCCAGGTACCTCACGGACAGCCCGAACGTGAGATTGCCCACGCCCCACAACATCCCGAAGAAAGCGCAGTAGAACAGGGTCTCCGGTGACACTTCGCGGAACACGCCGAACAGATCACTCGTGTTCAGCGACGCCATGAGCCACGGCATGATGATCCAGCTGAAGAACCCGCCGGCCAGCCAGTACGTCTCCCACGACCAGCGCCGGACGAACCGGTACGGCACGACAAAGCTGCCCGACGCGAGGCCGCCGAGCCAGTGCAGAAACACGCCAAGAAAGGGATTGGGAGTCATGGGCATCCTTGGAAGTCGGGTTTACCTGGACGGTGGCAACGGCCGCGCGGTCGGCGACGAGATCAGTTGAATGGGACCAACGAGTCCCGCGGGCACGGGTTGCACGAGCTTCATGTCCTGCGGGTCGAAGCGCGTGCCGTAGCGCAAGTTGAGCAGCTTGTAGTCCGGCAGCGCGCGGCCGGCCATCTCGTTGATCGCCAGATTCGCCACCTCGAGGCGGAACCGGTTGGTCCCCGGCCGCAGGGCTGCGGTCACGTCAATCCTGTAGGGCGGACACCAGACGGAACCGATTCGCGTTCCGTTGATCGTGATGACCACGGCCTCGCGCACGGGCGGGTCCAGCCAGGCCTGCACGCGGGCGTTGGAGTCGTTAGAGGTGATGGGGCGTGCCGGGCCGAAGTCGAGCAGGACGCACGCGCCTGGCGCGAGCATCGGTTTCGGAACCTCCACCTGCTTCTCGTACGCGGCCACGCCCGAGAAGTACCGGGTCCGCTCGTCGTCGATCCACGATCGGAGAGTCGGCCACGACTCGGCCGGGGCGCCGGGACCGACGCTGACGCGCCACCCGGTACTGAGGTCGACGGGCGGGACGGCCGCCGCCGGTGGTCGTGCCGGCGTCGGTGACCGCCGGCCGGGCAGGACGCCGTCGCGCGGGAAGACGAGCACCGTCGATTCGTAGGGTGCAAGCTCCACCGCGACGGTCGCGCCCGCACCCGTTGAGGTACGGCGCACACTCACGCCTGCCTGTCGGCCAGTCATCGCATCCCAGTGCTCGGCGCGGCCGGCGGAGACACGGAAGGTGGCCGCCGCCGACACGGGCGCATTCGAGGTATTGGCCACGAAGTAGATGTCGGCGACAGGCGTCCGGCGATGCACCACGCCGAGATCGGCGGCACCGTTCGACACCGCCATGTCTGGCGGCAGGCTGTGTGCCAATGCGGCGCCAAGATCCGACTCCCGGCTCACGAACACGCCGGTCGCTGCCGGCCCGCTGAACAGGCGCGCGGCTGCCGCCGCGACGCCGGCGTGGTCGGCCGGCGTTGCCCGGTAGCCCGGTGCGAGCGCGGGCAACCGTCGCGTCGACACGACGCGGACACCGCTTTGTGCAGCGGCTTCCAGCAGACCAAGCGTGGCAGCCGGCATGCGTTCGACGCCCGGCAGGACGATCGCACGATAGCGGTTCTGCCCGATCACCAGCGCATCGCGCTCGAGCCGCGCCTGGCCCCTGAGGACATCGTCATCGATGAAATCGACGTTGAACCCGGCCGCTAGCACGGCCGGGAGCAGGTCCGGTCCGATGCGCTGGTTCAAGGCCTCGATCATCGAGCCGACCTTCCCTGGCACGAAGGCCGTCCAGGCGTCGTCAACCGGCAGGTAGATGGCGACGTCATTCACCGGGGCGCCCTGGCGCAGCAGGAAGCTCATGCGCTGCAGGTACCGGGCGAGATCCGGCATGACGATCCACCACGGGTTCTTGTCGTTGAACGCGCCCGCGGCGTAGAAGCGCCAACCCGGGTCGGCCACGCCCTCTGGAGAATAGGGCCACCCGTGACCGATGAGCTGGTTGATGCCCTGCAGGAAATGCAGATCCGCCTCGGCCTTCAGGTCGAGCGGCGTGGCGCGGAACACCGGCGAGTGGAGCCACGTCCACGTCTCCGACGAAATGACGGGCCGCCCGTAGAGATGGCCGATCGACGCCGCCCACCGCGATGCGCGGACCGTCTTCCATTGCGAGCCTTCGCCCTCGGGAAGATCGATGCCGGCGTTGCTCGAGATGATCGCCGGCGGTAGGCCGTAACCCTGGAGGCGGAACCGCGTGCCCCGTTCGCGGGCCCATGCCTGGACGGGATCGAGGAACCGTTCGCGCACGAGGTCGGTCAGCGTCTGGCCCCAATCGTGGCGCAGTCCCGCCGACGCCGGGCTCTCGATGACGAGCGCTGGCAGCAGCGGGCGCAGGTCGTAGCCGCGCTTCGCCTTGAAGGCGTCGAGGAAGTCGTCCGTCCAGTCGGACTCGTAGACTTCCAGGCTGTCGCAGAAGACGGCGTACGGCGGAACCTGGCCGAAGGCAGACAGCAACCGGTTGCCGACCGCGTCGAGATAGCGCCCCACGGCCGCGCGGTCGTAGTGATTGAGAACGAATCCCTCGGCACCGACCGCGGCACGCTTCACCTGCATGCCCGTGCGGCTGCTGATGAAGAACAGCGCCTCGCGGTTCTCGGGAACCGCAGCACCCACGCGCGCGATGCCGTCGGCGATATCCCGGATTTCGCGAAGGTCGCCGACCTGGTCCGCTGGCGCGCGCGGCGACAGGAACATCGCCACGAGCCGTTCGCCGGCACGTATGTCGGGAACGGCGACGCGAGTGGCACCGGCCGCGACAACCGCCCGTTCGATCCGCAACTTGCCGGCCGCGTCGGCGATCTTGACCTGCGCGCCGCCGAATGGCCAGCCGCTGCCGACCGTGAGGTCCACGCGCAGGCCAAGGCCCTGCGCCGTGCGCGCGGCCAGACGGACATCGTCCAGGAACGCGTCCGACAGGAACGGATGGGTGACGATGCCCGAGGCCGCGTCGTCGAGCGCAAGCGGGTAGACGGGCTGTATCTCGACACCGCCGATACCGCCCTCTTTCATCGTTCGAAGCTCGCGTTCGAGTTCGCGCGGCGTCACCGCGGGGCCGAACCACCACCACCGCATCATGATCCGGGCGTCGTCGGGCGGCGCCTCGAACGCGCGGCGCAAGTCCACCAGCGGCGCGGGGGGCGCGACCGGCTGCCGGGGGCCGGCGGCAATCACGCCGGCCGGCCGGAGGGATGCCCCCACGGCGGTCAGCGCCAGCATCGTGACGGAAATCGCGGCAACGCGACCGGCGAAGCGCAGCGTGGTGGTTGTCACAACCCCTCCCTTTCCCCCGACGCGAACTCGATCTGTCCCGTGGAGCATCGGCAATCGGACCCCGCCAGCGCAAGTGGTCGCGCGTACCGCGACCACGTTTACTGGCGCGAAACGGCGCACCTAGTACCCGGCAAACGTCCCGACCCCCATCAATGCGTCGTTCGGATAGTAATGATCGACGTTCTCCCGGGTGATCACGTGGTGGTGGACGAAGACCGCCGGCGGCACCGGCTTGCGCGTCAGGATGTCGAGTGCCAGCTTGATCAGACCATCCCCGTAGTGTTCCGGGAAGTAGCCGACGGACGCGATGAGCGGGGTCCGATCCTGCCGCAACTCCGCTCGGGCGTCGGGCTCGGCGTTCTGCCCGACGACGGCACAGGTCTCGGCGCGCCCCGCCTCCTGGAACGCGCGGGCGGCGCCGAGCGCGCTCGGATCATTGGCGGTCCCGACGAGTATCCGGCGGGCGCGGGTCTGACGGAGATGGCGGCGCACCCCCTCGAGCGACGTCTTGAACTGGCCGTCGCCGTCGATCGAGACCACCGGACACGTCCGGGCCTCCCGCAGGCTCTCGTGTATCCCGGCCAGGACGCCCTTGATGCGGGCGTGCGGCAGCGAACCGGCCCGCGCGATCTCGACGAGCAGGATCTCGTCGACGGCGCCGCTCCAGCGCTGGCGCGCCCACTTCGCCAGCGTGCGGCCGGCCAGCAGGCCGGCCGCGTAGTTGTCGGCGCCGAAATACGTGGCGCCGGGGTGCGGAATGTCAATCGCGATCATCGGGATGTTGGCGTCGAGGTAGGTGGACGCGATCGCCGGCGCAACGGCTTCGTCGGTCTGAAACTCGATGACGAGGTTCACGCCCTCGCGCACGAGCGACTCGGCATTGCGGAGCGCGATCTTCGGCTGGTAGCGGTTATCGACGATGACCAGTTCGACGTGTTCGCGTTCGGCCGCGGCCACCAGGCCCGCCTGGACCTCGCGCGGGAACGAGGCATCCTGTCCCTGCGCCGCGTAGCCGATGCGGAATCGGCGGCGGGGCCGAATCTCCGAGGTGAGCCGGTACCGGGTGGCATCGGCGCGCTCGAGCAGGCCGCAGTGGTGGAGCGTATGCAGCAGGCGGAAGCACATGCCCTTTCCGAATCCTGTGCGGTCCATCACGTCCCGCAACCGCAGCGCCTCGCCCATGTGCTGGAACGCCTGCAGCACCTCCGACGCGTGCACCACGGACTTGATGAGGTAGATGTCCGGCACGCGCGGCCGGCTGGCGGGAGGCTTTTTCTCCGGCATGGGCGTTTTGTATAGCACAACTCTCGTGACGTGTCACCGGATCGGTCAACAAGGCGCCCGTGCTCCGCACGGCCATTCCTGCCGCGTGGCCGCAGGATTTGGACGGTCGGGCTCAGCACCCGACGTTCTGGCATGCGAACCTCGCGCCCGTCCGCGCGTTTGGCTGCGGCCGGCACGGCTGGCCGCCGCACAATGCGCGGTAGAAGTGGGCCGGTGGCCATTCAGGGGCAGGTCACGGAAGGAAGCACCGTATGGGAGCGAATGTGGGCGCGGCATACCGGCTGGCGGCCGAGCGCTACCGGGACTATGGCGTGGACACCGAGGCCGCGATGACACGGCTCCGGACGATTCCGGTGTCGCTGCACTGTTGGCAAGGGGACGACGTGCGAGGATTCGAGCGGTTCGGCGGCGAACTGGGCGGCGGCCTGGCGGCCACCGGCAACTACCCGGGAGCCGCCCGCACGCCCGACGAATTGCGCGCCGATGCCGCGAAGGCGCTCTCGCTCATCCCGGGCCGTCACCGCTTCAACCTGCACGCCTTCTACGGGGAGTTCGGCGGGGCACGCGTGGATCGCGACGACATCCGCCCTGAACATTTCGCGGGCTGGATCGACTGGGCGAAGGCGCTCGGCATCGGCCTCGATTTCAACCCGACGTTTTTCTCGCACCCGAACGCCGCCGATAACGCCACGCTCTCCCACGCCGACGCCGGGATCCGGGCGTTCTGGGTCCGTCATGGCATCGCGAGCCGGAAGATTGGCGAAGCGATGGGACGCGCCCTCGGCACGACCTGCGTCACGAACTTCTGGATTCCCGACGGCATGAAGGACACGCCCGTGGACCGGACGGGACCGCGGGCCCGGCTGGTCGAGGCGCTCGACGCGGTCTTCACGGACACCATCGATCCCGGCTTCAACCTCGATGCGGTCGAAGGCAAGTTGTTCGGGATCGGCGTCGAGAGCTACACCGTCGGATCGCACGAGTTCTACCTGGGCTACGCGCTCACGCGCCGGGTGTTGTTCACGCTCGATACGGGCCACTACCACCCGACCGAGACGATCACCGACAAGATCAGCTCCGTGCTCTCGTTCATGCCGGAAATCCTGCTGCACGTGAGCCGCGGCGTCCGCTGGGACAGCGACCACGTGGTTATCCTCAACGACGACCTGGAGGCGATCGGCCAGGAGTTGGTGCGAGGGAACTACCTGGGCCGCACGCACATCGGCCTCGACTACTTCGATGCCAGCATCAATCGCGTGGCGGCGTGGACGATCGGCGTCCGCAACATGCTGAAGGCGCTGCTCAAGGGCCTGCTGGAACCGATCGACAGGCTCCGGACCGCCGAGCAGACCGGCGACTACACGACGCGTCTCGCGCTGCTCGAAGAGACGAAGACGCTCCCCTTCGGGGCGGTGTGGGACCAGTACTGCGAGCAAGCCGGCGCGCCGGTGGGCGACGCGTGGCTCGACGACGTCCGCCGCTACGAGCGGGCCGTGTTGTCGGCGCGGGCCTGACAGGATGGGACGTGGAGAGGTAAGACCACTCCAGGTATTTTAGGAAATCCACGGGTCGGGAAGCACGCCGGGGACGGCCGATCCAATCGCTTGGATCCGCCGATTGTTATTAGTGCTTGACAAGGGTTTTCGGTTTACGCAATCTAGTCGCCGGGCGGGAAAAGTGGTATTGCCAATTATCGGCAAACCCGTAAATGTGGTCAGGACAATCAGTCGCTAGCGCAGCACGCGCGTAGACCACGAAACAGTGCGCTTCATCGAAATGTCGGGGGCGGCGGCGCAGGGAGGGGATGAGATGGAACGGAAACGACGATCGAACGCGATTGTGGCCTGGGTGGCAGCCGTCCTGGTGGCCGGCCTGATTCTCCCGGGGTCACTCAACGCCCAGGAAACCCGCGGACGCATCATGGGCCATGTCGCCGACGCGACGAAGGGCGCGCTGCCCGGCGTCGCCGTGACGGTCACCAACGTCGCCCGCAATGCGACGTCGACGGCGGTCACCAACGAACAGGGGCTGTTCCAGGTGACGTACCTGCTGCCCGGCACCTACCGCGTCACGGTGGAGCTGGCCGGATTCAAGAAGATGGTCCAGGACAACGTTGTCGTCCAGATGAACGAAACGCGCGACCTGGCATTCACGATGGAAATCGGCGGCATGGAAGAAGCCGTCCAGGTCACGGCCGAGGCGCCGACGCTGAACACCACTGACGCCAGCCTCGGGCTCACCGTCGATTCGAAGTTGCTGGAAAGCCTGCCGCTGATTCACGGCGACCCGTACAAGATCATGGGCCTCGCCAACGGCGTGACCTTCACCGGCGACCCGCGCCTCGACCGGCCCTTCGAGCCGACGCACATCATCGGCTACACGATGAACGGCACGCGCGGCAACCGCAGCGACCTGCTGATTGACGGCGTGCCGAGCACGGCCACGGCCAACGCGTTCGAGGTGATCGCCACCTACGCGGCCCCCTCGGATCTCGTCCAGGAGTTCCGGGTGCAGACCGCCACGTTCGATGCCCAGTTCGGCAACACGGAAGGTGGCGTCACGAGCGTGACGATCAAGTCGGGCACGAACAAGTACCACGGCACGGCCTACTACAACGCGGAACCGTACAAGCTGGGGGCGTCGGACGTCTTCGGCAACGCCCGCGGCCAGTCGAAGATCGAGAGCAACTCGAACCGGCCCGGCGGCACGCTCGGCGGCCCGCTGAGCATTCCGAAGCTGTACAACGGCCGGGACAAGACGTTCTTCATGTTCGGGTACGAGCGGATCACCGACAAGCGCCCGCGGTTCGATATCGCCGGCACGTCGTGGGTCCCGACCGAGGCGCTCCGGAACGGCGACTTCTCGGCCTACTCGCCGTACATCACGATCTACGACCCCCTGACGCGCACAGGGACGAGCTCCTTCGTCGGCACGGCCTTCCAGGGCAACGTCATCCCGGCGAACCGGATCAACCCGGTCGCGAAGGCCATCCTGAACTACTACTCGTTGCCGAAGAACTCCGGCGCGAATCCGGCCGCCGGCCCTGAAGGCAACATCACCGACGCGACGCTGGCCGAGACGACGAAGGCCTACGACAACTACACGATCAAGGTGGACCACAACATCTCCAGCAACAACCGCATGTTCGCGCGGTGGAGCTGGTACGAGCGGAACAGCCACTACAACGACTACCTGGGTTCGATCGCGTCGGGCACGCTGTTCCAGTTCATCTCGAAGCAGGCCGTCATCGACGACGTGCACGTGTTCAACCCGACGACCGTGTTGAACGTGAAGTACGGGTACAACCGGTTCGACCGGAACTCCGACATGGAGAAGCCGGGCGCTTGGGGCTTCGACCTCACGCAACTCGGATTCCCGGCCGCGTACAATTCGATGGTCTCCGATTTTGCCCGGCGATTCCCGCGCCTGGACTTCCCCGGCGGCACCATGGTGTCGGTGGCGTACGGCAACGATTTCCGTCCGATCACCTCGCACGCGGTGAGCGCGGTCCTCAACAAGGCGGCCGGCAAGCACGCCATGAAGGGCGGCACGGAGATCCGCGTCTACACCGAGCGCAGCACGCCCATCGGCAACGCCCAGAGCGGCCAGTACGCGTTCACCAACGCGTACACCCGCCAGAGCAGTTCGAGCGGCACCGACTACGAAGGCCTGCAAGCGTACGCCGCCTTCCTGCTCGGCATGCCCTCGACGACATCGATTTCGATGCTCCCGACGTACTCCGAGTACTCGACCACCTGGGGCTACTTCTTCCAGGACGACTGGCGGGTGAACCAGAAGCTGACGGTGAATCTCGGATTGCGGTATGAGGTGGAGTCACCGCTGGCGGAACGGCAACTCCACAGCGTGTCCAACTTCGACTACGCCTACGCGCAGCCGATCCAGGCCCAGGTGCAGGCGAACTACGCGAACCTCAACGACCCGGCGCTGAAGGCGGTCAAGCCGCAGATCACCACGATGGGCGGTTTGATGTTCGAAGGCGTCGACGGCCCGCTCTACACGTCACCCAAGAACACGTGGCTGCCGCGCGTCGGCGCCGCGTACCGGTTGGCGGACAAAACCGTCGTCCGCGCCGGCGTCGGGCTGTTTGCCGGCTTCCTCGGCCAGCGCCGCGGTGACGTGATCCTGTCCGGCTATTCGCAGACGACCACGGTCGGGACAACGACCAACGCATTTGGCGCGCCGATCCCGCAGTACTGGGACAACGCGTTCATCACGACGCCGCCGATCCAGCCGGTGGGCAACGCCCAGGGCCGGCAGACGTTCCTCGGCAACGCGATTTCGTTCTTCAACCCGAACCCGAAGGTGTCCAAGCAGCTCCGGAGCGAGGTCAGCGTCCAGCAGGAACTGCCGGGCCGCATCGCCTTCGAGGCCGTCTACGTCAACAACTACGGCTACGACATCGAGATCAACCGCGACATCAACGCCGTGTCGAACGACTACCTCAGCTCGGACAACTCCCGGTCCGCGGACATGACCGCCAAGAACTCGTTCCTGACGGGCTCGGTGGCCAACCCGTTCGCCGGGCTCCTGCCGGGCACGGGCCTCAACAACTCCACCGTCGGGCGCTCGCAGCTCCTCCGCCCCTACCCGCAATTCAACGGGGCCATCACCACGACCGTCAACGAAGGCAAGTCGTGGTACAACGCCGCGCAGTTCGCCCTGCAGAAGCGCTTCGCCGGCGGCTACTCGGTTGGCCTGTCGTACACGTACTCACATTGGACGCAGCAGACGGAGTACCTGAACGTGGCCGATGCGACGCCGACCAAGATGCTGTCCGACCTGGACGTGCCACACCGGCTGTCCGTCAACGGCATCCTCCAGTTGCCGTTCGGAAAGGGCCGGAAGTTCGCGAGCGACGCGAGCCCGGCGCTGGACGCCTTCATCGGCGGCTGGCAGATCCAGGGTAATTACACGTACCAGTCCGGTCTCCCGATCAGTTTCACGACGGACCTGTTCTACAACGGCGGCACCATCGCGCTGGCGGACCCGACCGTCGCGAAGTGGTTCAACACCGACGTATTCACGTCGATCCTGACCGACACGTCGAGCAACGCATCGCCGATCAGCCACCTGCGGACGCTGCCGCTCCGGTTCTCCGACGTGCGGCGGAAGTCCCAGAACAACCTGGACGCGTCCCTCATCAAGAACTTCAGGTTCGGACACGGCATGACGGGCCAGTTCCGCCTCGAGTTCATCAACGCGCTCAACTACGCGTACTTCGCGGCGCCGGTCGTCAACCCGACGTCCACGACGTTCGGGCAGATCGTGGCCTCGAACCAGGCCAACTACCCGCGACGGGCTCAGGTTGGATTCAAGTTCACCTTCTAGCAACCGCACAGTCCCCGGGCGGCACGGCCGCCCGGGGCAGGCTTCCCGGGGGCGGCGAGTGCGGACTCGCCGCCCCTTCGTCACATCTGGCCCCGGGCGAAACGGGCGCCCGCAGGGGCCGCTGCGGTGTGGAGAACGACCGTGACACGTGGATCAAGGCGATGGGTCGTGATGGGGGCTGTGGCGGCAGTGGCCCTGGCGGGGCTGACGTTCCCGACCCGCCTCCGCAGCGCGCCGGCGATCCCCGATCGCCCGTGGGGCGCGCGGTTTGCCGACGCGGTCATCGCGGCCTGGCCCGATCCGGCAACGATCGACCCCAACAAGAACGGCTGGGAGTACAACACCGGCATCGTCCTGTTCGGCATGTCAAAGGTCTACGAGTCCACGCACGACCCGCGTTACCTGGACTACATCAAGCGATGGGTGGACGGATACGTGAACGAGGCGGGCGTCGTCGGATGGGACCAGAGCCGCACCCACAACCTCGACTACATCCAGCCCGGGATGCTGATCCTCTTCCTGTACGAGAACACGGGCCTGCCGAAGTACCGGGCCGCGGCCAAGACCGTCCGCGAGGCGTTCGATCGGATTCCGAAGAACGCCGAGGGCGGCTTCTGGCACAAGGGCATCCACGAGAACCAGATGTGGATCGATGGCATCTACATGGGCGAGCCGTTCCTGATGAACTACGGCCGGCTCTTCGACGACGAGGCGTTCGCCCAGGACACTGCGGTCTTCCAGGCCACGCTCGTGGCCCAGCACTGCCTCGATTTGAAGACCGGGCTGCTCTTCCACGCCTGGAGCCAGGACCGCACGGCGCCGTGGGCCGATCCGAAGACCGGCTGTTCGCCGTTCATCTGGGGCCGCGGCATGGGGTGGTACGTGATGGCCCTCGTCGACGTCCTCGAGCGCCTGCCGCAGACCCATCCCGGCTACCCGAAACTGCTCGACCTGCTGCGGAAGAACGTCGCCGGGCTTGCGCGCGTCCAGGATGGGCGAACCGGTCTCTGGTTCGAGCTTCTCGACAAGGGCTCGTTGAAGGAGAACTGGATCGAGACCTCCGCAAGCGGCATGTTCATCTACGCGATTCACAAGGCCGTGCGCCTGAAGCTCGTCGAGTCTTCGTACGGCGCCGTGGCGGACCGCGCGTGGAAAGGGCTGCAGGGGACGTTTGCACAGGCGGCTTCCGGCGGGCCGGTGTTCACCGGCGCGGTCCAGGGCATGGACGTGCACGGCGACGCCAGCGGCTACCTCAAGGCGCAGCGCCTGAAGAACTCCACGCACGGCCTGATGGCCGCGCAACTCGCCGCCAGCGAGATGGAGCGCGCGCCCGGCGCCGAATTCTTCACGGACTGGCCAGCCGGGCGCTCGCCCGCGGAAATCGGCCGGCGCGTGGCGGAGAACTTCGTCGTGCGCCCGTTCCAGCGGCCGACCGCCTTCATCATCTATCCGGAAGTCTGCACGTGGTACGGCGCGCTCACGCTGGCCAACCTCTCGCGCAACAGCGACCTTCAGCAACGCCTGGTACACAAGTTCGATCCGCTCTTCACGCCTGAAGGCTCGAAGAACATCTCACCGAACGCGCACGTGGACTACCGCGTGTTCGGCACGGTGCCGCTCGAGATCTACCTGCAGACGAAGGACGCGCGATTTCTCGATCTCGGCCGGAGCCTCGCCGACAAGCAGTGGGAGACGACGACGCCGGACGGCATCACCACCGAGGCGCGGTACTGGATCGACGACATGTACATGATCACGGCCGTCCAGGTGCAGGCGTACCGCGCAACGGGCGATGCGCGGTACGTCGACCGCGCCGCAAAGACGATGGTCGCGTACCTCGACAAGCTGCAGCAGCCCAACGGCCTGTTCTTCCACGCGCCGGACTCGCCCTTCTACTGGGCCCGGGGAAATGGGTGGATCGCGGCGGGCGCCGCAGAACTGCTGCGTTCGCTGCCCGCGTCCCATCCGGCGAGACCTCGCATTCTGGATGGCTACCGGAAGATGATGACGTCCCTGCTGGCCATGCAGGGTGCAGACGGCTTGTGGCGTCAGCTGCTCGATCACGCGGACGCGTGGCCCGAGACCTCGGGCACCGGCATGTTTGCCTTTGCGATGGTCACCGGCGTCAAGAACGGGTGGCTCGACGCGGCGACGTACGGGCCGGCGGCCCGCAAGGCGTGGCTGGGGCTGGTCGCGCACATCGGCGCGGACGGCAACATCGACAACGTGTGTGCCGGCACCAACAAGGGCCCGAGCGTGGAGTACTACCTGGAACGGCCGCGCAACGTTGGTGATCTGCACGGTCAGGCACCGGTTCTCTGGACGGCATCGGCACTGCTGCGCTAGTGAACCCAGTCCGGGAGTGGTTACGAATCCGTAACCACTCCCGGACTGGGTTGGTGGACCGCTCGTAGGGGAGGACGCATCATGTACCGGCTGAAACGACTTGCGCCGCTCGTGTGCGCGTGGATCCTCATCGCCTTGGCAGTTCCGGCCGGCCAGGCCCCGTTTGCACCGGCAGTTCAGCCATCCGAACCGCCGTCGGCCGGCACCCGGGTCTTCACGTTCGGCGCGGGTCCCGCCGCGCCAGGCGCCCGGCAGGTCCTCGCCGCCACGACCTACACCCGCCAGCAGGGCTTTGGCTTCCTCGAGAGCGAGGGCATCTCGTGTCCGGGGCGTTCGGACGCGGCCACACCTCGGCGGAGTTTCTGCATGTCGGATCGCCCGTTCCGCTTCCTGGTGAACCTGCCGGAAGGCAACTACCGCGTCAGTGTGACGCTCGGCGATCCGGACGGCGAATCCGTCACCACGCTCCGTGCGGAGTCACGCCGGCTGATGGCGGAACACGTGGCGACCGCGCGCGGCGCGGCCGTGACTCGGGCCTTCACGGTGAACATCCGCACGCCCCGCCTGGCTGCCGGGGGCTCGGTTGCGCTGAAAAGCCGCGAGCAGGGCGCGGCGCATTGGGACGAGGCTCTGACGCTGGAGTTCGGGGACCGGCGGCCGGCCGTGTCGTCGGTCAGCATCACGCCGGAACCGACGGCGACCACCGTCTTCCTGGCCGGGGATTCGACGGTGACCGATCAAACGGCCGACCCCTGGTCCGCGTGGGGCCAGATGCTCCCGCGCTTCTTCTCGTCCGACGTGGCGGTGGCCAATCACGCGGAGTCCGGGGAGAGCCTGCGCTCGTTCGTGGGTGAACGCCGGCTCGAGAAGATCTTCGACGCGATCAAGGCCGGCGACTACCTGTTCCTGCAGTTCGCCCACAACGACCAGAAGATCACGCCGGACACGTCGGCATACGAATCCCAACTGCGCGCGATCGTCGCCGACACGCGCGCCCGGCGTGCCATCCCGGTGCTTGTCACGTCGATGGAACGCCGCCGGTTCAACGAGGACGGCCGGGTTATCGACTCGCTGGGCGCGTTCCCCGACGCGATGCGGCGCGTCGCGCAGCAGGACGGCGTGGCGCTGATCGATCTCACGGCGCTCAGCCGGCGCTTCTACGAGGCGATGGGCCCGGAGGCGTCGAAACGGGCGTTTGTCCACTACCCCGCCGGGACGTTCCCCGATCAGCCCGCGGAACTGAAGGACGATACGCATTTCAACGCCTACGGGGCCTACGAACTGGCACGCGCCGTGGTCGAAGGCATTCGCTCGTCGGGCCTCGGCCTGGCGTCGAAACTGGCGCCGGATGTCACGCCGTTCGACCCGGGGCATCCCGATGCCGTCGAGGCGTTCAACCTGCCGGCGAGCCCGAGTTCGAGGTACGGCGTCCAGGCGGCCCGGCCGCTCCCGCCGGCGCCCAGCCGGCCGGCGCTGTTTCTAGTTGGCGACTCGACGGTGCAGAACGGGACCACGGGCCAGCTGGGATGGGGCACGGCCGTCGCACCTTACTTCGACGCGTCGAAGATCCGCGTGGTCAACCGTGCGCTGGGAGGCCGCAGCAGCCGGACGTTCCGGACGGAAGGACTGTGGGCACGGGCGCTCGTGGAGATGCGGGCCGGAGACTCCGTGATCATCCAGTTCGGCCACAACGACGTCGGATCGCTCAACACGGGACGCGCGCGCGGGTCGCTGCCCGGCCTCGGCGACGAGACCAGGGACGTCGTCATGGAAGGGACCGGGGCCACCGAGACCGTGCACACGTTCGGGTGGTACCTGCGCCAGTACGTCGCCGAGGCCAAGGCGAAAGGCGTCAGGCCGATCCTCTGCTCGCTGGTGCCGCGCAACAACTGGAAGGACGGCCGCGTGGCCCGCGCGACGGATGACTTCGTCGCGTGGACGCGTGCGGTTGCCGAATCGGGCGGCGTGCCGTGGATCGATCTGAACGACCTCGTGGCGAAGCAATACGAGTCCCTTGGCGAGTCCGTGGTCAGCCGCGATCTGTTCTTCGCCGATCACACCCACACCTCCGCCGGCGGTGCGCAATTGACGGCGCTCGTCGTCATCGAGGCGATCCGCGGGCTGCCGGGCAAGCCGTTCGACCCGTACTTTTCGACGACGTTTTCGGGCTCGCCCTGGACGGTGGCCTCACGCGAGGAATGGGACGACCCGGCGGCGATCCATCTCAATACGCTGCCGCCACACGCGACGATGATGATCTACCCGACGGCGGAACTGGCGCGAACCGCCGATCGCGAGGCGTCGCCGTGGTTCCACCCGCTCAACGGTGTGTGGAAGTTCCAATACTCGTCGAGCCCCGCCGCTCGTCCAGCCGGATTCGAGCAGGCGTGGTTCGACGACGCCGGGTGGGCGGACATCCGGGTGCCTGGCAACTGGGAGACGCAGGGCTTCGGGATGCCGATCTACAGCAACTCGCGGTATCCCTTCGCCTATGATCCCCGCAATCCCCGGACCCAGCGCAATGACAACCCGGTCGGGTCGTACCGCACGACCTTCGAGGTGCCCGCCTCGTGGGCTGGCCGCCGGACGCTGCTGCACTTCGCGGGCGTGGACTCGGCGTTCTACGTGTGGGTGAACGGCCGGCGGGTGGGCTACAGCGAAGACAGCCGCACGCCGGCAGAGTTCGACGTCACGCCGTTCGTGCAGGCCGGCCGCAACGTGCTGGCGGTGGAAGTCTATCGGTGGAGCGACGGGTCATACCTGGAAGACCAGGACATGTTCCGGCTGAGCGGGATCTTCCGGGACGTGTTCCTGTGGAGCACCGCGCCCACCCACATCCGCGACTTCGAGATCCGGACGGCATTCGACGCGGCCAGGCGGAATGCCATGCTGGCGGTCACGGCGAGCATGGCAGAGGGCGGGGCGGGGGCGTCGGTCACCGTGCAACTGCTCGATTCCGACGGCCGCGAAACGGCAAGGTCCGTGTCCGGCCCGCCAGCCGCCGCCGCCGGCGCAAGCGGCCAGGTTCGCCTCGTGATGCCCGTCACGGCGCCACAGCGGTGGTCGGCGGAGACTCCTTATCTCTACACGGCGCTGCTCACGCTCCGTGATGCCGCAGGCCGGGTGGTCGAGGTGATTCCATCGCGCGTTGGGTTCCGAAGCGTCGAAATCCGCGGTGCACGGCTGCTCGTCAACGGACAGGCGATCCTCGTGAAGGGCGTGAACCGGCACGAGCACAGCCCGGATCTCGGCCATACCGTGGAACGAGCGTGGATGGTGCGCGACATCGAGTTGATGAAGCAGAACAACATCAACGCGGTCCGCACGTCGCACTACCCCAACGACCCCGAGTTCTACGAACTGTGCGATCGCTACGGCTTGTACGTGATGGACGAGGCCAACATCGAGAGCCACGGTTTCGGCCTGGGGCCGGACAACCGGCTCGCCAACGACCTGGCGTGGCAGCCGGCACATCTCGATCGCATCAGCCGCATGGTGGAGCGCGACAAGAACCACCCGTCGATCATCATGTGGTCGCTCGGCAACGAGGCCGGCGACGGACCGAACTTCGAGGCCGGCTACAAGTGGGCGAAACAGCGCGACGTCACGCGCCCCGTGCACTACCAGGGCAGCACGCGTCACGGCGGTTCGAACTCGGACATCAACTCGTTCATGTACCCGACGCCGGAGGACGTGGCGCGCCGCGCGAAGGAACGGCCCGACATGCCGCTCATCATCTGCGAGTACGCGCACGCGATGGGCAACAGCACGGGCGGCCTCAAGGAGTACTGGGACATCTTCTATTCAGGCACCAACGCGCAAGGCGCCTTTGTCTGGGATTGGGTCGACCAGGGCATTCGGCAGCCGATTCCCACGGCAAAGCGGGCGCCGGGTGACCCGCGGTCGACGTTCTTTGCCTACGGCGGTTACTGGGAAGACCGCGCCGGTGTGCATAACGACAATGCCTTCTCTCAGAACGGGCTGGTTGGCGCCGGTCGCGCCCCGCACCCGGGCCTGCAGGCGATCAAGTACGTCTATCGCAACCTCCACGCCGCGCCCGTCGATCTCGCCGCAGGCACGATCTCGGTCAAGAGCTGGTTCGACGAAGTCAACCCGAAGGACCTCGTGGAAGGCCGTTGGGAAATCCTGGCGAACGGGCGCGTGGTCTCATCGGGGCCCATGCCGGTCATCGACCTGGCCCCGCGCGAACAGAAGACCCTGAAGCTGGACCTGCCGGCGCTCCAGGCGGAGCCAGGCGTGGAATACCACCTCGGCGTGAGCTTCACGCTGATACGCGCCACGCTGTGGGCGCCGCGCGGTCATGAGATCGCGTGGGAGCAGTGGCCGCTGGTGCTGCCGGCCCAACCGGCCGCGCCGACCGCCGCGTCCGATGTACCCGCCCCGTCGAACCCCCTCTGGTCGGTCGACACGGGGCCGATCACCCGGATCCATGGCCGCGACTTCGCGCTGGTCTTCGATCGCTTGGCTGGCGTTCTGACCTCGTATGCGTACCGCGGGACGCAATTGCTCAACCGAGGGCCGTTGCCCGACTTCTGGCGTGCGCCTACCGACAACGATGCCGGCGCGGCGAGGGCGATCGGCACGGCCGCGCGGGCGGATCCATCGGTCGACGTGGGGGCGTGGCGGACGGCCGGTCCCGGATGGAAGGTCACGGACGTGCAGGTGAAGCGTGTGGATGAGTCGAACATGACCATCACCGTGAAGGCGGACCTGCCGCGCGTTGGCGGGGCGTGCGCGATGACGTACGAGATCAGCGGCACGGGAACGGTCGTCGTGGGACTCGACTACCGGCCTGGGACGGCCGCGGTGCCGATGATGCCGCGCTTCGGCATGGAACTGGTGGCCAGCCCGGGCCTTGAGAGGCTGGCCTGGTTCGGCCGTGGTCCGGCCGAGACCTACCAGGACCGGCAGTTCGAGCGCTTCGGGGTGCACCGTTCGACCGTCTCCGGTGAGTGGGTCGAGTACGCCCGGCCGCAGGAAAACGGCAACAAGGTGGACGTGCGATGGATCGAGTTGATCAACGCGCAGGGCGTGGGCCTTCGGGCGGAGGGTATGCCCCTGCTGAGCGTCTCGACCCGGCACGTCAGCACCGCCGATCTCGAGCAGGCGCCCTACACCATCGACCTGCCCCGCCGTGGGGAGACGTATCTGAACCTCGATCTGGCGCAGATGGGTGTGGGCGGCATCGACAGCTGGACGCGACTGGCGTACCCCATGGAGCCGTACCGGATCTCCGGATCCGCGCCGCACGCCTACCGCGTCCGTCTCGTGCCGATCGTCCGCGAGGCCGCCGCACGGCCCGTGGTGCCGCCGCGAGAGTGGGTCGATCCCGCCACGGGGCATCGCATCGTCCGCCTGTCGGAAGAAGGCGGCAGCGCGTCGCTCTACTTCCACCAGAATGCCTACACCGCGGATGGCGACAAGCTGCTCATCACGGTGCCCGGTGGCCTCGCGACGGTGGACCTGAAGACGCGAGCCATCACGCACGTGGTCGACGGCTCGGTGAGCCAGGTGGTGGTGGGCGCCAAGACGCGCCAGGTGTTCTATCTCAAGGGCCACGCGGTATTCGCGACGAACCTCGACACGAAGGTGACGCGGATGATCGTGCAGGACGCGCGGCTCGGGTCCGGGTCCGGGCTGGCCGTCAACGCCAGCGAGACGCTGCTGGCGGGCAGCCTGGTGGAGCCCGGCGCCCCGCCACCGCCTCGCACGGGCGGGCTCGAAGCCCGCCTGAACGCCCGGCTGCCGATGGCGCTCTACACCATCGACATCGCGTCAGGCGCGCTCGTGCTGATTCAGCGGAGCACGGACTGGTTGAACCACGTCCAGTTCTCGCCGACCGACCCGACGCTGATTCTGTTCTGCCACGAGGGGCCTTGGCACTTTGTCGACCGCATCTGGACGATCCGGACCGACGGCACGGGACTGACGAAGCAACACACCCGCCAGATGCCGATGGAAATCGCCGGACACGAGTTCTTCAGCTTCGACGGCCGCACGATCTGGTACGACCTGCAGACACCCAAGAGCGAGGTCTTCTGGTTGGCCGGCGTGGACCTGCAGACCGGACAGCGGACGACGTACCGGGTGGCCCGCCCGCACTGGTCGGTCCACTTCAACATCTCGCGGGACGGCACGTGGTTCGTGGGCGACGGCGGCGGGCCGGCCTCCGTTGCGGCGCCCGGCAACGGCCAGTGGATCTACCGGTTCACGCCAGGACGGGCGGGCCTCACCGCCGAACCGCTCGTCGACTTGTCCGCCCACGACTACCGGTTGGAGCCCAACGCGACGGTCACGCCGGACGGGCGCTGGATCGTCTTCCGCTCGAATATGCACGGGGCGTCGCACGTGTACGCCGTCGAGCTCGCCAAGGGATCCTCCCGCTAGCCTCAGAAAAGGGGTCGGACCTATTTTCCCAGCGAGTCAGCTTGAGCTGAAATCGGTCCGACCCCATCTCGACCCGTTGCCCGATTCCGCCGCCGAGTGCTATACTAAAACGCTTTGGAAGTCCCGTCTGAGACTGCTGGAGTGGGTTCAGTGCCCACTTTTTCTGTTTCAGGGCTTGAGTGACGTGGAAAGCGCAGCCGAATCGACTCGTCTCGAGAGGATTGGCGCCATCGCGGGGCGCGTGGCCGCTTCGCGGGGGCTGGAAGTGTTTGACATCCAGTTCCGCCGCGAGGAATACGGGTGGATCCTGAGGATCTTCCTGGACAAGCCAGGTGCGCCGGTCGTCGCGGGCCGGGCGGGTTCGGCGGTTGTCGCTGGTGTGACCATCGATGACTGCCGGGAAGTCAGCCACGAGGTGAGCACGCTGCTCGACGTCGAAGAGGTGATCGGGCACCGGTTCACGCTCGAGGTGTCGTCACCGGGCCTCGATCGTCCGCTCCGCGGGGCGGACGACTACCGCCGCTTTGCGGGATGCCTGGTGAAGGTCGTGATGTCCGAAGCGGTGAACGGCCTGAAGCACGTCGAGGGCCGCCTCCAGGGTCTGGAGGGCGGCGACGTGGTGGTGGCCGTCGGGAAGGTCCGGGTCGAGCGCATTCCGCTGCGGCTCATTTCGCGCGCGCGGTTGCAGGTGGAGTTCTGAGCATGGCAGGTACGAACAATCCGATTCAGCAGACCATCGAGGCCCTCGCCAAGGAGCGGGGCATCGAGCCCGATGTTGTCATCGCGGCGATCGAGGATGCCGTCGTGACAGCCTCCCGCAAGGTGTTCCGGGACGGTGAGAACCTGAAGGCCCGCTTCAACATGGAAACCGGCCAGGTTGAACTGGTGGCGGTCCGCACCGTGGTCGAAGCGGTCACCACGCCGGCGACCGAGATCAGCATCGAGGAAGCGCGCGCCCTCTACCTGGACGCGTACGGCGAGGAAGTGGCCGCCAGCGTGGAACTCGGCGACGAGATGGAATTCCCGAAGCCGACCGACCAGTTCGGCCGGATCGCCGCGCAGACCGCCAAGCAGGTCATCTTCCAGAAGGTGCGCGAGGCGGAACGCGAGAACATCTTCGCGGAATACAACGACCGACTCGGCGAGGTCATCACCGGGATGGTGAAGCGGTTCGAGAACGGCGACATCATCATGGAAGTCGGCCGGATCGAGACCGTCCTGCCTCGCAAGGAGCAGTCCCGCGCCGAGAGCTACGCGCCGGGTGACCGCGTCCGCGCCGTGATCAAGGCCGCGAACCGCAGCACCAAGGGGCCGCAGATCGTCCTCTCGCGCACCGACCCCGCGTTGCTCGTGAAGCTCTTCGAGCAGGAAGTCCCGGAAATCTACGACGGCACGGTGCAGATCAAGGGCGCCGTGCGCGAGGCCGGCGACCGCGCCAAGGTGGCGGTCTACTCGCGCGAGCGCGACGTCGACCCGGTGGGCGCCTGCGTCGGCATGAAGGGCACGCGCGTCCAGGCCATCATCCGCGAGCTGCGCGGCGAGAAGATCGACATCGTCGAGTGGTCGGACGACTCGATCGTCTACGTGACCAACGCCCTGAGCCCCGCCAAGGTCCAGCGCGTGACGATCGTCGACGACGAAGAGCGCGTGGTGGAAGTCGTCGTGGAGGACAAGCAGCTGTCGCTGGCCATCGGCAAGAAGGGCCAGAACGTCCGGCTGGCGGCCAAACTCACCGGCTGGCGCATCGACATCAAGAGCGAAGAAGAGAAGCGCAAGGAAGTCGAAGCGCAGTGGGAAGGCATGGACGGCACGGAGCCCGGAGTCGAGGCTGGCGTCGAGGACACGGTCGTCCTCTCGCTGCCCGACATCCACGACGAAGTGGTCGCCACGCTGCAACACGGCGGATTCCGGTCGGCGGCGGACATCGTGGCCGCGGACCGGACGGCGCTGCTCGCGCTCGCGCTGGACGACGAGACGATCGACGCGGTGCTGGCGGCAGCGCAGGCGGTCGTGGCAACTGCCGGCGAGGCGCCGACGGAATAGGGAACCGGGATCGGAGTCCCGGAGCGTTCGAAGGTCAGACGGGGATGCAGGTAACCGACTAGGTCGAGGTCAGCGTTGTCAACTGTTCGGATCTACAAGATCGCGGAATTGCTCGGCACCACGAGCCAGGACGTCGTCGCGCTGCTGAAGCGCGAGAGCGGCATCGAGGTCAAGAGCGCGTCGAGCACGGTTGAAGAGATCGTGGCCCACCAGTTCGTGATGCGTCAGGCGCGTAAGCGCGGCATCACGCTGCCATCGGGCGACATCTTCGCGGACGGTGCCGCGGCAAAGGTCAAGAAGGCGGCGGGAGGCACGGCCAAGAAGCCTGAACCGCCGCCGGCACCGGCCAAGCCGTCGCTGCCGCCGCCGCGCCTGGTGAAGGCCGTCAAGCCGGTCGCCGCGCCCACCCCGGACGTCACCGAGGCCGAGGAGCCTGCCGCCGCCGAGGGCACGGACGCACCGGCTCTGGCCGAAACGGTCGACGTCCCGGTCGACGTCCCCCACGTGCCGGTGGAAGTGCCGCTGCCGAGCCTTCACGTCGAGGAGCCGGCGCCGGCCGCTGACGCCACGGTGGCCGAAGCGGGTGCTCCCGCGGTGGCCGAACCGGTCAGTGATCCTGCCGTCGCCGCCGAACCGGCCGCCGAACACGCTCCGGCTCCTGCCGCCAAGGCCGAACCGTCAGGCGCAGCACCCGTCGCGCCGGCACCGCCGAAGCCGTATGTCGGGCGGACGATACCGCCGACGCTGCGCCTGCGGGTCGAAGAACCGCGGACGGGCGCCTACGTGCCGTTGAAGCCGACGGCCACGGCGCCAAAACCACCGGTGCGCCCTGCTGCGCCCGCTCCGCCGAACCGGCCGCCGGTGGCCGGTCGCCCCGGCGCCCCCGCTGGAGCGCGGCCGCCCATGCGCCCGTCGGGCGTCCCGAGTCCGTTCACGCGCCAGCAGCCGGTCACCGGGGGGCCGCGGCCGCTGCCCTCTCAGCCGCTGCGTACGCAGACCCCGGGTACGATGCCCGGCCGTCCGGGGGTGCCGACCGCGCCACCGCGTCCCGCGGTGGGCCGCCCCGCGCCGATGCACCGCCCGTCGTCACGTCCCGGGTCACGGGGTCCGCGGCGCGATTCCGGCCGCGACAGCTCGCCATCTGCGATCATCGAGACGCCGCCGCCGCCAGTGACCCGGACCATCACGCTCGCCGAGGGCATGACGGTCAAGGACCTGTGCGACAAGCTCGACGTGCGCGCGAAGGACGTCCTGAAGAAGCTGCTCGATCGCCGCATCATGATGACCATCAACACGACGCTCGACACCGAGACCGCCACGTGGCTGGCCCGCGAGTTCGGCGCCGAGGTCAAGATGCGGAGCTTCGAGGAAGAGGTCATCGACGTCGGCACGACAGAGAGCCTGCCGGAAGACCAGATCGGCCGCGCGCCGGTGGTCACGGTCATGGGCCACGTCGACCACGGCAAGACGACGCTGCTCGACGCGATCCGGGAGACCAAGGTCGCGGAGCGGGAAGCGGGCGGCATCACGCAGCACATCGGGGCCTACCAGGTCACGGTGAACAACAAGCCGGTGGTGTTCCTCGATACGCCCGGTCACGAGGCGTTCACGCTCATGCGGGCCCGCGGCGCCCGCGTCACGGACATCGTCATCCTCGTGGTGGCGGCCGACGACGGGGTCATGCCGCAGACGCGCGAAGCGATCGACCACGCGCGCGCGGCAAACGTGCCGATCATCGTCGCGGTCAACAAGATCGACAAGCCCGAAGCCAACCCGGATCGGGTCATGAAGGACCTGACCGAGCTGGGCCTGATGCCGGAGCAGTGGGGCGGCCAGACCGTCACCGTGTCGCTCTCGGCGAAGAAGCGGCAGAACATCGAACTGCTGCTCGAGATGATCCTGCTCGTCACGGAAATCGGCGAACTGAAGGCCAACCCCAAGCTGCCCGGCCAGGGCACGGTGCTCGAAGCCAAGCTCGACAAGGGCCGCGGCCCGGTCGCGACAATCCTCGTGCAGAACGGCACGCTGCGCGTCGGCGACACGGTCATTGCCGGATCCGTCATCGGAAAGGTGCGCGCCCTGATCGACGATCGGGGCCGCCCGGTGAAGGCGGTGGGCCCGTCAACGCCGGTCGAGGTACTCGGTCTGTCGGCGCTGCCGCAGCCGGGCGACACCTTCCAGGTGATCTCGGACCAGGCCAAGGCGCGCCAGGTGGTCTCCTACCGCCAGACGCAGGCCAAGGACCGGGCGCTGGGCGCCAAGTCGTCGCGCCTGACGCTGGAATCGCTGAAGCAGCAGATCGCCGAAGGCGAAGTGAAGGAACTCGCGATCGTCGTGAAGGCGGACGTCCAGGGCTCGTCCGAAGTGCTCGCCGACACCCTCGGCAAGCTGTCGGACGAGAAGGTCAAGATCCGCGTCATCCACGCCGGCGTCGGTGCCATCAACGAGTCGGACGTCCTGCTGGCCTCGGCCTCCAACGCGGTCATTATCGGGTTCAACGTGCGGCCCGACCGGAACGCCGCGGACGTCGCCGAGCGCGAGGGCGTGGAAATCCGGCAGCACTCCGTCATCTACCACGTCACCGACGAGATCAAGAAGGCGATGGCGGGCATGCTGGAGCCGACCTTCCGCGAAGTGCGCGTGGGCTCGGCGGAAGTGCGCGAGACGTTCAAGGTGCCCAAGTTCGGCACGATCGGCGGATGCATGGTCACCGAAGGCCGCATCGCACGCTCGGGCGATCTCCAGGCCCGCCTGCTGCGGGACCACGTCGTGGTCTACACGGGCAAGATCGGGTCGCTGCGGCGGTTCAAGGACGACGTCAGCGAGGTGAAGTCCGGCTTCGAATGCGGCATCGGCTTCGAGCGCTACAACGACCTCAAGGTCGGTGACGTGATCGAGGTCTTCACCAACGAGAAGATGGCGCCTGTGATCCCCGCATAGCCCTGGGCGAGCCGGGTGACTGGCGAGCCGACGGGCGGAGTCGAAGGGTGTAGAGATTCGAGGCAGCCATCCGCACGGCGGGGTGGCTGCCCGTTTCATTCATACGAGTTTCTGAAGTAGGCACGATGGCACAGGGATTCCGTCCAGACCGGCTCGGCGACCAGATCCGCGCCGAGGTCAGCGACCTGCTGGCGCGCGAGGTACACGACCCGGGTATCGGGTTCGTCACGATTACGCGCGTCAAGGTGACCGCCGATCTGCAGATCGCGCACATCTACTACACGACCATGGCCGCCGAGAGCGTGCGCGCGGCGCAGGCCAAGGCCCTGCAGCGTGCGACGCCGTTTCTCCGGCGGCAGCTCGCCGGTCGCCTCCGGCTTCGCCGCATGCCCGAGATCGACTTCCGCTTCGATCCGTCGGTCGAACAACACGACCGGATCGAGAAGCTGATCCAGGAGATCCACGCGGAAGACGCCAGCCGGGCCGTGGACGCCCACGAGGACAAACCTCCGCATGACGAGTGACCGCGACGCCTGCCGCCGAATCTGTGACGAACTCCTCCGCCACGACCGCATCGTGGTCACGTCCCACGTGCGCCCCGATGGCGATGCCATAGGATCGAGCATCGCGCTGGCCCGGGCCTTGACGGCGCTGGGCAAGGCGGTCCGGGTCATCTGCAAGGATCCCGTCCCGGTCCCCATCACAGAGTTCCCGGGCGTCGAGGACGTCGAGGTGGCCGGGACCGTCCCGCCGGACACGCAGGCGGTGGCCGTGCTCGAGTGCGGCGACCTGGAGCGCACCGGCCTCACGGGCCTCGAACACTGCCGCGTCGTCAACGTCGATCATCACCAGGGCAACAACGGGTACGGCCACGAGCGGTGGTTCGATGCGTCCTACGCCGCCGTCGGCGAAATGGTGTTCGAGATCATCGAGATGCTCGGCGTGCCCCTGACCGCCGAGATGGCGACGCACCTGTTCGTCGCCGTCGTGACCGACACCGGATCGTTCCGCTACCCGGGCGTGTCGCCTCGCACCTTCAGCATCGCCTCGAAGCTCGTGGCGGCCGGGGCCGACCCCGTGCTGACGGCCCGCCGTCTCTACGACAGCAAGTCAATCGGCCGGCTCCGGCTGGAGAGCGCTGTCCTGCAGACGCTGGACATCCAGGCGGGCGGCCGGCTTGCCGTGCTGCGTCTGGGTGAAACGATGCTGGCGGAGACCGGCGCGACGTCCGACGACACCGACGGTCTGATCAACATCCCGCTCGGCGTCAAGGCCATCCAGGCGTCCGTGTTGTTGAAGCCGATCGAAGGCGGGAACTTCCGGGTGAGCTTCCGCTCGAAGGGCGACATCGACGTTGCCGCGATCGCCCGGACGTTCGGCGGCGGCGGCCATCGCAACGCGTCGGGCGCCACGATTCCCGGCACGTTCGACGCCGTCCGCCAGGTAGTCCTGGAGCGTCTGCTCCCGGAGATTGACGCCCGCGGCGCGCACGGCGCCGACCAGCACTGACCGTCGTGCCACGCCGACCTTCACGCACGGCCGAGCCCTCGCACCGGGGCGGCGTCCTGATCCTCGACAAACCGCCTGGGGTGTCGTCGCACGACGTCGTGGCTGTCGTGCGCCGCGCCCTGCGCGACATGAAAGTCGGCCACACCGGCACGCTCGATCCGTTTGCGACCGGGGTACTGGTGCTGCTCGTCGGCCGGGCCACGCGGCTGGCCCAGTTCCTGGCCGACGCCGAGAAGGAGTATCTCGCCGGCGTCAGGCTCGGGCGTGCCACGGACAGCTACGACCTCACCGGCGCAACGACATTCGAAGTGCCGGCTGACCAGGAATGGCCGACGATCGAGCACGTCACCCGGCTGCTCGCGGACATGACCGGGCCCCGGATGCAGGTTCCGCCCCAGTTCTCGGCCAAGATGGCCGACGGCACGCGGGCCTACGAACAGGCGCGCAAAGGCATCGCGGTCGACCTGGCCCCAGCCGCCGTCGAACTCCGCCAGGTCGAGATCCTCGGCCTGGCCGGCACGCGGCTCGACATCCGGATCCGGTGTTCGTCGGGCTTCTACGTCCGGTCGCTCGCCCACGACCTGGGCGCACGGCTCGGCGTCGGCGCACACCTCGAGGAGCTGCGGCGTACGAAGAACGGCACGTTCGACGCGGCGTCAGCCATCACGCTGGACCTGGTCCCCGGACAGGGTCCCTCCCTTCTGGCCCGGATCACGCCCCTTGAAGCCCTGCTCACGGACCTCCCGGCGGTCCATCTGAACGCCGATGGTTTCTCGTATGTCGTTCATGGCAGGGATATTACGCCGCTCCAGGCCGCCGAACAGGACCTCGCATCTGGCTGGAGCGGGCGGGTGCGCCTGATCGGGCCTGACGGCGCATTGCTGGCGGTGGCCGACGCGGCGCCAGGGCCGGTTTTGCATCCCGCCGTTGTGCTGGTGTAACATATTGATTTTGCAGGTGTAGGGCTTCGACGCGCATGTACGGTTGGCGCTCGAATCACCTCGCTTGCTCATCACTACATCCTGAGGGCCCCGGAGTCTTCAGCAGGGTGCATCGGAGGATGTAGCAAATTTCGTGACGGCGGCACCGGGCCCACCATGGGGGCGGGCACTGGGCCGTTCGTGGAGGCAAACAGACGTGGCACTGACGAAAGACCGCAAGACAGACCTGATCAAGAACTACGAGACACACGACGGCGACACCGGGTCTCCTGAAGTCCAGATCGCGATCCTCAGCGAGCGCATCAACTACCTGACAGAACACTTCAAGGTTCACGCCAAGGACCACCACTCGCGCCGCGGTCTGCTGATGCTGGTCGGCCAGCGCCGCCGGTTGCTGGACTACGTGAAGCGCAAGGACAACGCGCGCTACACGACCCTGATTCAGCGCCTGGGTATCCGCAAGTAAGAGACCCGTGTCCCGGGAAGCCCTGGCGGCGAGGCGAACAGCCCGACCGCGCAAGGCCCCGGCAGAAAGACAGACATCATGCACAAAAAGGAAATTGCGCTCGGGGGCCAGACGCTCTCGATCGAAACCGGCAAGCTCGCCAAGCAAGCCAACGGCTCGGTCGTCGTCCGCTACGGCGATACCGTGGTCCTGGTCACCGCCTGCAAGGCCGCCACGCAGCGGACGGGAATCGACTTCCTGCCCCTGACGGTGGACTACCGCGAATACACGTACGCGTCGGGACGCATCCCGGGCGGCTTCTTCAAGCGCGAAGGCAAGTCGGCCGAAAAGGAAGTCCTGACGAGCCGCGTCATCGACCGGCCGGTCCGGCCGCTGTTCCCTGCCGGGTGGCACTATGAGTCGCAGATCATCGCGATGGTCCTCTCGGCCGACGAGAACTACGATCCCGATGTGCTCGCGATCACGGGCGCTGGCGCCGCGCTGGCCATTTCGGACATCCCGTTCCAGAAGACGCTCGCCGGCGTCCGCGTGGGCTACGTCGACGACGCGATCGTCATCAACCCGACGTACGAACAGCGGAAGCGCAGCCTGCTGGACCTGGTGGTCGCGGGCACGGCCGACAGCATCGCGATGGTGGAAGCCGGCGCGAAGGAAATCGGCGAAGACATCATCGTGAAGGCGCTGGACGCCGCTCACGCGGCGATCAAGACGCTGGTGGCCGGCATCGACGAGCTGGCGAAGGCCTGCGGCAAGCCGAAGTTCAAGTGGGAAGCCAAGGCCATCGGCGCCGACTTCTACCGCGAGGTCGAAGAGAAGATCTACGTGCCGCTGACCGAGGCGATGCGCATCCGCGGCAAGCTCGAGAACTACGAGCGGGTGGACCAGGTGCTGGCCGAGCTCGTGGCGTCGATTCCGGAAGCGGAAGTCGAGCGGAAGACCGAAGCCAAGACCATCTTCAAGGAACTGAAGGGGAAGGTCATGCGCGACGAGATTCTCGAGCGCGGCCTTCGGCTCGACGGACGCAAGTTCGACGAGATCCGGCCGATCTGGTCCGAGGTTGGGGTGCTCCCCCGCACGCACGGCTCGGCCGTGTTCACGCGCGGCGAGACGCAGGCCCTCGTGACGGCGACCCTCGGCACGTCGGACGATCAGCAGAAGATCGAGACGGTCGACGGCGAGACCTACAAGCGCTTCATGCTGCACTACAACTTCCCGCCGTTCTCGGTGGGTGAAGTGGGCTTCATGCGCGGCCCGGGCCGCCGCGAAATCGGCCACGGCGCCCTGGCGGAGCGCGCGCTCCTGCCGATGATGCCGGCCGAAGAGAAGTTCCCGTATACCGTGCGCGTGGTATCCGACATCCTCGAGTCCAACGGCTCGTCGTCGATGGCCAGCGTCTGCGGCGGCACGCTGTCGATGATGGACGCGGGCGTGCCGCTGAAGGCGCCGGTCGCGGGCATCGCGATGGGCCTCGTGATGAACGAGACGAACGGTAAATGGGCCGTGCTGACGGACATCGCGGGCGCCGAGGACCACTACGGCGACATGGACTTCAAGGTCGCCGGCACGTCGGAAGGCGTGACGGCGCTCCAGATGGACATCAAGGTCGCGGGCGTGACGACCGAGATCATGACGCAGGCACTGGCGCAGGCGCGCAAGGGCCGGCTCGAGATCCTCGACAAGATGAAGCAGACGCTCGAAGCGCCCCGCGGAGACGTCTCCATCCACGCGCCGCGTATCGTCACCATCAAGATCCCGGTCGACAAGATCCGCGACGTCATCGGGCCTGGCGGCAAGATGATCCGGAGCATCATCGAGCGCACGGGCGTGAAGATCGACGTGGAAGACGACGGTCACGTGAACGTGGCGTCGTCGGACTCGGAATCGGCGCAGAAGGCGATCGCGATCATCCAGGAACTGACGGCGACGGCCGAGGTCAACAAGACCTACATGGGCAAGGTTCAGCGGATCACCGACTTCGGCGCATTCGTCGAGATCATGCCCGGCACCGACGGCCTGCTGCACGTGTCGGAGATCGCGCGGCACCGCGTGCAGAACGTGCGCGACGAGCTGGAAGAAGGCCAGCAGTTGCTCGTCAAGGTCATCAGCGTCGATGCATCCGGCAAGATTCGGCTGAGCCGGAAGGCGCTGCTCGAGTCAGAGGGTGGACCGCCCGGAGCCCCGGAGGGCGGCGACGAAGGCGGCGGACAACCGCCGGCCGACGGAGAGGGCGGCGGCCACGACCGCCCGCACCACAGCGGCGATCGCGGCGGGCGGCCCGGTGGCCCGCCCAGGGGACGTGGTCCTCGGCGATAGGCGAGAAGTCTGGACGTGGCACACGGCGCTACGCCCCGGGCTCGTGGCCCGAGGCTTTAGCCTTGTGTTGGGCGCCAGGCATTCGGAAGTAGAATTCGGGGGTGGGACCGAAAGGTCCCACCCCCGACGTGTTTCTCGGTGTAGCCGCGGGTCTTCAGAGACGTTCGGCTTGCACGGACCTGAAGGTCCGTGGCTACGTCCTGTTTCAGATGTAGCCGCGGGTCTTCAGACCCGTGTTTTGGGTGGAGGCGGCATCCGATGATTGAACGACGTCGCGCTCTCACGCTCCTGTTCGTTCTTGCTGTCGCCGCCATCGCTGTCGCCGCCCAGGAACCCGCCCGCCACGACATCACCATCAAGGCAAAGAACCATAAGTTCACGCCCGCGCGGTTTGACGTTGCCCAGGGCGATATCGTGAAAGTGACGCTGGTGGCCGAAGACGCGCCGTACAGTTTCGCCATCGACGAGTACCGCATCGCCAAGCGCGCCACGCCTGGCAAACCGGCGACGGTCGAGTTCCGCGCGGAGCACGCCGGGACGTTCACCTACTACTGCAATCTCTCCACCGACAGCGCCTGCAAGGACATGAAAGGGCAACTCGTCGTCGCGGCCAGGCACTAGGCCTCGGGCGTTCGACCGATCTGTCGCAACCGCCTGACGATGGCGGCCACGTGCAACGCCGTGGTGTCGAGTGCGGGTACGCCGGCGATGGTGGGTGTGGTCAGGAGCAGGGGCAGTTCCGTGCCGCCGAGTATCACACCGTCAATCCGCTCGTCATCGCGCAGCCGGCCGACGAGCGCCTCGAACTGCTGCCGCGTCTCGTCGCTGAACGTACCCGTGAGGAGTTCGTCGATGTACCGCTCGTGGACCCAGGCCCGTTCCGTGCCACCCGGCAGCACCACGCCAATGCCGTAGCGTGCGCACACGTCAGGGTAGAACGGCCCGTCCATCGTGAAGCGCGTGCCAAGGAGTGCCAGCCGCCGCAGACGCCGCTGCCGCGCCTCTTCAGCACAGACCTCGACAATGCTGAGGAGCGGCACGGGAGACCGGGACGCAAGCTCGTCGAACACGAGGTGCGGCGTGTTGGCGGTCATCGCGACAAAGTCCACGCCGGCGCCCGCAAGCCGGCGGATCGATGTCAGCAGGTACTCGACGAGCGCCGGCCGATCCGTGCCGACCAGGCGCAACGCGTGCTGGACATCCAGGCTGTCGATCACAATCGAAGGCGCGGACGCCGGCTCCTGCTTCGCCCACACCTCCAGGATGCGACGGTAGTAGTCGATCGTGGACTCGGGCCCGAGCCCGCCGACGAGGCCGACGATGGCCATGGCTGGTTCTCCTTCAACTGGCGGCGCTGCCGGGACCAAGGGTGACGATCACCTTCCCCCGCGCGTGGCCTGCTTCCAGATACCGGATGGCGTCAGGTACATCACCGAGAGCGTAGCACCTGTCGATGACCGGTGTGACCTTCCCGGCTTCCATCAACTCCTTCAGGACAACCAGGTCATCCTTGTTCAGTGATGCCAGAATCATGACCAGTCGCTGGCGAACGAACCACGACTGCACGGCCGCTTCCAGCACACCGGCCAACGGTCCGAACCAACGTCCGTTGTCCGGCCCTCCAACCATCACGAGTGTGCCCCGCGCCGTCAGCGCGCGCCGGCATTCCGACAGGGCATGGTTCCCGACTGAATCCAGGATCAGGTCATACCGCTGCCCGCTGCGGGTGAAATCCTCCTCGGCGTAGTCAATGACACGGTCCGCGCCGATCGATCGAACCATGCCGACATTCCTCGCGCTGCACACGCCGGTGACGTCCGCGCCGAACGCTTTCGCGATCTGCACGGCGAACGTTCCCACGCCGCCCGCCGCCCCGTTGATCAGGACCGTCTGCCCGCGCTCGAGTCGTCCTTTGTCGCGCAGCCCCTGCAGCGCAGTCAGTGCTGCAATCGGCACCGCCGCCGCCTGCTCGAACGTCGCATTGGCGGGCTTCATGGCCAACTTGCCTTCCTTGGCGCACACGTACTCGCCAAACGCGCCCCGGCCCGCACCAAAGACCTCGTCGCCTGGCCGAAACGTCGTCACGTTTCTGCCGACCGACTCAACGGCGCCGGCAAGGTCGACACCCAGGCGAGGAGTGGTGGGCGTGCGCAGCCCCGCTCCAAGCCGAACGAGATACGGCGTCCCTCTCATGTAGTGCCAGTCGAGCGGGTTGACGGACGCGGCGCGAACCCGAATCAGGACTTCAGCGGCGGCGGGGGACGGCTTCTCGATGTCCTCACAACGAAGGACGTCCGGCCCGCCGTACGCGCGGTAGACAATCGCTTTCATGGGAAGCGCCTCGAGGTTACTCCTGGTGTCATGTTCCTCCCGGAACGGGACTTCCGCAATCAGGAAGGCCTTCCCGCGGCGACCACCGGGCCGCCCGACGGGCAACCCTTCTGCCAATCCTATCGTCTAAGCTCAGCAGGGGTACTGAAACATTCCGTTCAGTCGAGCCGCGCTCACCGGAGTCCTTCACGACGTTCGCTACGGCATCCGACAGATGCGGCGCGCACCAGCGCTCGCATCCATCGTCGTGCTGTCGCTCGCCCTCGGCATCGGAGCGAACACGGCGATCTTCACTCTCGTCCGTGCCATGGTGCTGCGGGACCTGCCGATCACGGACCCGGCGCGGCTGATGGTGCTCCAGTACGTGGAGCCGGCGGGCGCCACGCCGGCGGTGCTGGAGCATTCGCACTCCGGGCGAAGCAGCGAGGACAGCGAAGGCCGAACAGTTGGGCTGTCGGTGTCGTGGCCGATCTTCACCTACCTCCGCGAACACACGCGAACGCTGTCGCCCCTCGTTGGCTTCGTGCCGCTCGGCCTGGTCGACAAGCCGGCGGTGGTGGTGAACGGCGAGCCGATGTTCGTCGACGGCGACATGGTGACGGCGGACTATTTCCCGGCGGTGGGTGTCGCGCCCCTCAGGGGACGGGTCATGGTGCCCGACGACGAGAGGCCTGATGCGCCGCGGGTGGCCCTGATCAGCGAACGGTTCTGGGCACGAGCGTATGGACGCAACGCGGGCGCGATCGGCAATCTCATCACGATCAACGGCGTCCCCGTGACCGTGATTGGCATCCTGCCTGCGTCCTTCACGGGCCTGGAGACCGGACGCTCGCTCGACCTGTGGGTGCAGATGGGGCCTCAGCCGGGATTGACCCCGTGGGGCGGCCGGCCGGATGGCGCGCCCCAGGTCGTCTACGCGGCCCGCGACTGGTGGTGGCTCCAGGTGGCTGGCCGGCTGCAGCCGGGCGTCACGATCGAACAGGCTCGTGCGGAGATCGGCCGGCTCTTCAGGGAAAGCGTGCTGGCAGACATCGCCACGCCACCGCCTGGCGACAGGGTACCGCAGGGGATCCTCACTCCCGCGGTCAAGGGCTTGCGGCTGCCGCTGGTCGGCCGCCGCTACCTGACCTCGCTGAACACCCTGATGGCGGTGGGCGGGCTGGTACTGCTGATCGCCTGCGCTAACGTGGCGACGCTGCTGCTCGCACGCGCCACCGCACGGCGCAAGGAGATGAGTGTGCGGCTGGCGATGGGCGCGCCGCGGTCACGCCTGGTGCGCCAGTTACTGACCGAAAGCGCGATCTACGCCGCGGCCGGCGCCGGGCTTGGGCTCCTGTTTGCGACCTGGGGCAGCCGGACCCTGCTCGTGCTGCTGACGCAGGGCCGCGATCCGCTTCCGATCGACGTCGGGCTCGACGGCGTCGTCCTGGCCTTCACCGCGACCGTGTCGCTGTTCACCACGCTGGTGTTCGGGCTGGGTCCGGCATTCCGCGCCACCCGGCTGGACCTGGCGTCGGACCTCAAGGAAAACGCGGCAACCGCGCGGGGGAAAGTCGGAGCTGGCCGCCTGCGCGGCAGCAAGCTGCTGGTGGCCGCCCTGGTCGCCATGTCGCTGCCCCTCGTGATCGGCGCCGGCCTGTTTGTCCGCACGCTGATCAACCTTCAACATCAGCCGCTCGGGTTCGATCCCGAGCGGATCCTGACGTTCAGCGTCGATCCGACGAAAGCCGGCATGAGGGACGCACGATTGCTCGCGGCCTACGCCCGCATTCAGGATCGCGTGCGCGCCATGCCCGGCGTGCGCGGCGTCACGGCCTCGCGGCTCGGCCTCATTACCGGATGGGTCAACAACGGCACGGCCTCGCTCGAGGGCGACACGCCCGCGACCGATCCGAAGACGCGCCGGATCCACTGGAACCAGGTCGGGCCGGATTTCTTCCAGACGATGGGCATGAACGTGCTGCTGGGCCGCGGCATCGACGCGCGCGACACGGCGACCGCGCTGCAGGTGGCGGTGGTGAACGAAGCGATGGCCAGGCAGTTCTTCCCAGGCCAATCCCCGATCGGACTGCGGTTCTGGTTCGGGCGCACCCCGACTGGCGCACCGATGGAGATCGTCGGCGTTGTCCACGACGCCAAGTACGCCAGCCTGCGGGCGCCGGCGCCGCCGACCGCGTACGTCCCCTACGCGCAGAGCCGGACGCCGCTGTCCGCCATGGTCTACGAGGTCCGCGCCGAAGGCGATCCGATGGCGCTGGCCACCGGCATCCGGCGCGCCGTGACGGACATCGTCCCTGGCGTCCCGATCGGAGACGTGAAGACCCAGGCGCGGGTGATCGATGATTCGCTTGGCCAGGAGACGATGTACGTGCGGCTGTTCGGCTTCTTCGGTGTGCTGGCGATGTTGCTCGCCTGCATCGGCCTCTACGGCACCATGTCGTACGCGCTAGGCCGCCGCACGCGGGAGATCGGCATCCGGATGGCGCTGGGAGCCGGACGGGGCCGCGTGCTGGGATCGGCGCTCGGGGAAGCGCTGGTCATCGCCGTCGCGGGCGTGGCCGTCGGCTGCCTCCTGGCCTGGGCCGGGTCGCGCTACGTCCAAAGCCTGCTGTTCGAGGTCACGCCGTTCGATGTGCCGACGATCGCGGCCGCCGTCGTGATCATGCTGACCGTGGCCGTTGGGGCCGGGTATCTGCCCGCCCGGAGAGCGTCCCGCCTGGAGCCGCTCAGGGCTCTCCGGGAAGAATGAACGACTCCAGGAACTTCTCCAGCTGCGTCTGCGTTGTTACGGGGTAGGAGCCACGGGTGTCGTATCCGGGGCTGACGGCAGCCCTCGCTTTCGGTGGAGAACCGCATGCGTAGCATCTGGCATGACCTCCGGTACGCAGCGCGAGCGCTTCGCGCGCACCCGGTGGCGGTGGCTATTGCGGTGCTGTCGCTGGCTCTCGGCATCGGCGTCAACTCGGTCATCTTCAGCCTGGTAGACGGCCTGTTCCTGCGGCCGTTGCCGGTAGCCGATCCTGATAGCCTCGTCCGAATCCAGTGGCAGAGCACGGATGGCCGTACCGATGGACTGGCATGGATCGATCTGCAGGCGCTGCGGGAATCAGGAGGCGCGTATTCCGACCTGGCGGCCCAGAACCGCCGGGCCGGGCTGCTCGACGTCGGCGGCGAGATCGAGTTGACGCCGCTGACGATCGTCTCCGACAACTACTTCCCGCTCCTCGGGGTGACCGCGGAGCGAGGCCGGTTGTTCCGGGACGATCTCGACAACCGGCCGAATAGCGAGCCGACCATCGTGATTACCGACGGGCTGTGGCGGCGGCGGTTCGGCGCGGACCCTCACCTCGTGGGCCGCACGCTGCGCTGCAACGACCGCGTGTTCACTGTCGTAGGTATCCTGCCACCGGCCTTCCGGAGCTTGCAGCGGACTATCGAGTCGGACCTGTGGATCCCGGTGAGTTCGTGGCGGGCACTCGGGAACACCCGTGAATTCGAGGAGCGCGTCGTCGGGCAGTTCGAACCCATCGGACGGCTCCGGCCGGATTCGAGTCTTCAGGCAGCGCAGGCCCAACTGGACGCCTTCACCTGGCGCGTCCAGCAGGAGCGGCCCGAGTCGAGTCGCGGCCGGCGGCTTGTTGTGCGCACCCAGGCAGACTACGAGAACGGCGGGCGCGGCCGGCTGCTGTCCGGGTTGCTGCTGGCGATCGCCTCCCTGCTCGTCATCATCGCCTGCGCCAACGTGGCCCAGCTGCTGCTCGCCCTGTCCGAAACCCGCCGCCGGGAAATGGCCGTCCGCCAGGCGCTCGGCGCCAGCCGCGGCAGGCTGCTTCGCCAGCTGTTGACCGAAAGCGCGCTGCTGGCGGTCGCCGGTGCGGTCGTCGCCCTCGGAGTCTCGGCGTGGCTGATCCCCGCAATGCCAGCGTTTCTGCCACCCGGTCCCTCGTTTCTTCGCTACGACATCCGTTTGGACCATCGCGTACTCGCGGCCACGCTGGCGACGTGCACGCTCACCGTCCTGATCTTCGGGCTGATTCCGGCCATCCAGGGCTCGCGCACCGACCTCGACTCCCTGATCAAGACCGCGGGATGGCAGTCACGGCGGCGGTTCAGCGGTCGGAACCTGCTCGTCGTGGCGCAATCGACACTGAGCGTCGTGCTGATGGTGTCCGCCGGTTTGCTCGCGTCCAGCTTTATGCGGGTCCAGGAGGCCAGGCCAGGGTTTGACACTGACCGGAGTACCGTCCTCATGCTGACCAGCCTCGCTGGCCCTCGTGACCGCCTGGGGGCCGCAGGAGACGAGGTCGTCACGCGCGTCGCAGCACTGCCTGGCGTGAAAGGGGCGGCCTACTGCCGGCGGTTTCCGTTGGCGCCCTCGGGCGGCGGGGCCACACGGGATGTCGTGATCCCGGGCCGGGAGGTGCCGTCGGACCAGGCCGTGCTCCGGATCCGCTACAACCAGGTCAGTGCGGAGTACTTCGCTGTCACCGGCACGAAGCTTGTCGCCGGGCGCGCGTTTTCACGCGCCGACGCGGCAGGTACGCTGCCGGTCGGCATGGTGAACGACACCATGGCGCGGCAGTTCTGGACCGCCGGCGACGCCGTTGGCAGGTGGATCCGCGTCAACAACCTGGATGTCCAGATTGTTGGTGTCGTCGAGAACGCCGCTGTCAATTCCCTCCACGAATCCGAGCAGCCGTTTCTGTATGTCCCCTTCGCGCAAATGCCGGCTGGCGAGGTGAGCTTCGTCTTCGAGACGATCGGCGATCCAGCCGCGATGGTTCCAGCGATCAAGCGCGAGATGCGGGCCGCAGCCCCGGGTTACGTAGAATTCGCTGTCACCACGCTGAAGCGGCACATGCAGGACGCGCTGTACCAGGATTGGCTGCAGGCCGTGCTGTCGATCGCGCTCGCATGCATCGGCATTGGTCTCGCGGCGGTCGGGTTGGCGGGCGTCGTCAGCTACTCCGCCGCGCGGCGCCGCCGGGAGATTGGCATCCGGACCGCGATCGGCGCGCAGCGGCGGGACGTCGTGCTCATGGTGCTGAAACATGGCCTGCTGCTGTCGGGCGTCGGAGCGCTGGGGGGCATCGGCCTCTCGCTGCTCGTCGGGCAGGCCATGGAAGGCCTGCTCTACGGCGTCAGCCCACTAGATCCGATCGTGATCGGGCTGAGTGCCGCGATCGTGGTGGCGATCGGACTGGCCGGAAGCGCGTACCCGGCGTGGAGAGCCTCGCGTGTGGATCCGGTTCAGGTCCTCCGCGCGGAATGAGCAGCCGGGCTGCGTCGCCGTCGGACGGTAAACCGATCCCCGTCCGGGTCCGTCTAATCAAAGGTACGGCCCGCCGCGACGGTCTGCCTGACCCGTCCACCGCGTGTGGCGAAGGAGCATGCTCCCCATGATTAACCTGAAACTGGCGGCACGGACGCTGTTCCGGACGCCGTTCGTCACGGCCGTCACCGTGGTGTCACTGGCGCTGGGTATCGGTGCCAACGCGGCGATCTTCTCGCTGTTCGACCAGCTGCTGCTGAAGCCCCTCCCGGTCGCGGAGCCGGATCGGCTCGTCAATCTCGGGGCGCCGGGGCCGAAGCCCGGCTCGCAGTCCTGCAACCAGTCCGGCGGGTGCGATGCCGTCTTCAGTTACCAGATGTTCCGCGACCTCGAACGCGAGCAGTCGGTTCTGACCGGCCTGGCCGGCCACCGGCTGTTTGGGGCGAACCTCGCCTTCAAGGGTGAAACACTCAGCGGCGAGGGCGTGCTCGTGTCCGGCAGCTACTTCCCGGTCCTCGGGATCCAGCCGGCTCTGGGGAGGCTGCTCGGGCCGGGAGACGACCGGAGCCCCGGCGAGTCGCGGGTTGTCGTCCTCGGCCACGAGTACTGGCGCATGCGGTTCGGCGAGCGGCCCGACATCGTCAACCAGACGCTGATCGTCAACGGCGAAGCGATGACGATTGTCGGGGTGGCGCCACAGGGGTTTGCCGGGACCACGCTGGGCAGCCTGCCGCAGGTGTTTGTGCCGATCACGATGCGCGACATCATGGAGCGCTTCGCGCCGGAGCCTGGCCAGCCGAGCGAGTTCGAGAATCGCCGGTCGTACTGGGTGTATCTGTTCGGTCGGCTGAAGCCGGGCGTTTCGGTCGAGCAGGCGCGGACGGCCCTCAACGTCCCGTACCGGGCGATCATCAACAACGTCGAGGCGCCGCTCCAGAAAGGCATGAGCGAGCAGACCATGCAGCAGTTCCGCGCGCGGACGGTGGCGCTCGACGCCGATCCCCGCGGCCAGAGCAACGTGCACGGGCGAGCCCGGCAACCGCTGGTCCTGCTGCTGTCAGTCACGGGCCTCGTGCTCCTGATCGCCTGCGCCAACATCGCCAACCTGCTGCTGGCCAAGGCGGCCACCCGCGCCGGAGAAATGGCCGTGCGGCTGTCGATCGGAGCCAGCCGGTGGCAGCTGGCGGCACAATTACTCACCGAGTCGTGCATGCTGGCGGTCCTCGGCGGCGCGGCGGGACTCGTTGTCGCGCGCTGGACGCTGGACCTGGTGATCTCCCTGATGCCGTCTCGGGTCGCGTCCTCCGTTCAGGCCGGTCTCGATCCGGCCGTTTTGGCGTTTGCCGGCGCGACCACGATCGGCACCGGCCTGCTGTTCGGCCTGTTCCCGGCCCTCCACAGCACGCGCCCGGACCTGGCCTCGACCTTGAAGGGCCAGGCGGGCCAGCCATCCGGGGCGCGAGCCGCCAAGTGGTTCCGCACGTCGCTTGCGACGGCGCAGGTCACGCTGTCGATGATGCTGCTGGTCGCCGCGGGGCTCTTCGTCAAGAGCCTGAACAACGTCAGCCGGATCGACCTTGGCCTCGACATCAATCACCTCGTCACGTTCGGCATCTCGCCCGAATTGAACGGCTACACGCCCGAGCAGTCGCGCGCGCTCTTCGAGCGCCTCGAGGACGCACTGGCCGCGGTGCCCGGCGTCACCGGCGTCACCGCGGGAATGGTGCCGCTGCTGGCCGACAGCAACTGGAACAGCAGCGTGGCGGTGGAAGGATTCCAGGCGGGACCGGACACCGATACGACCGCCGCGGTCAACCGGATTGCCCCACAGTACTTTCGTACACTCGGCGTACCTCTCATCGCGGGACGTGAGTTCACGCGGGCCGACGCGCTGACTACCCCGAAGGTGGCGGTGGTCAACGAGGCCTTTGCGAAGAAGTTCAACCTGGGGCGCGACGCGATCGGCAAGCACATCTCCACCAGCAGCGGCTCCGGTGCCAAGCTCGACATTGAGGTTGTCGGTTTCGTGCCGAACACGAAGTACAGCGCGGTGAAAGCGCAGGTCCCGCCGCAGTTCTTCCTGCCGTACCGGCAGGCCCGGATGCTCGGCTTCCTGACCTTCTACGTCCGCACCTCGCTCAGCACCGACCAGGCACTTGGCGAAACGCGCAAGGTGGTCGCGGCGGCCGACCCAAACCTTCCGCTGGAGAACGTGCGAACGATGTCCGAACAGGCACGGGAGAGCGTGTTCGTCGACCGCTTCATCTCCACGTTGTCGTCCGCATTCGCGCTGCTGGCCACCCTGTTGGCCGCTATCGGGTTGTACGGCGTGCTGGCCTATACCGTCGCGCAACGGACACGGGAAATCGGGCTGCGCATGGCGTTGGGCGCCGGACCGCAGAACGTCCGTCGCATGATCCTGAAACAGGTGGCGTGGATGACGTTGGTCGGCGGCGCGGTGGGTCTCGCCGCGGCAATGGGCCTCGGCATCGCCGCACAATCGATGTTGTTCGAGTTGAAGGGGTACGACCCGATGGTATTCGTGGCCTCGGCCGTCGCGTTGGCACTGGTGGCGTTTGGCGCCGGACTCATCCCCGCGATGCGCGCCTCGCGCATCGATCCGATGCACGCGCTGCGGTACGACTAGAGGGACCAGCGTCAGACACCGGACCTGCGATCCGCGCGCTGCCGACCGTCGCCGCAATCGGCCCCGGGCGGTGAGCGATCAATCTGCCGCACGAAACCGTACCGTTGTTGTACGGCGGCGAAATCACCGAGATCTTCCTGTCACTGCCGCTCAGCGCTGCGGCTCCGCGCACGCGCGACCGCGAGGACTACAACATCATCGGCCGGCTGACACCCGGTGTCTCAACCGGGCAGGCCCAGGCCGAGATGGACACGATCACCGCCCGCCTCCGTCGAGATCATCCCGAAGTGTATCCGCCCAACGGCGGTCTCACGTTCAGCGTGGTGCCGCTTCTGGAACAGGCGGTGGGCTCGATACGGGTGCGGCTGTACGTCCTGCTGGGAGCCGTCGGCCTCGTGCTGCTGGTGGCGTGCGCCAATGTGGCCAACCTCCTGCTGGCCAGGGCGCTCGCGCGCCAGAAGGAGTTCGCCCATCGTGCGGCCCTCGGCGCGGGCCGGGGCCGCGTTGTTCGGCAGTTGCTCGCCGAGAGCGCGCTGCTGGCGCTGGCTGGCGGGGTGCTTGGCGTCGTGCTCGCACATTGGGGCCTCCTCGGAATTCGCGCGCTGGGACCGCGGACGATTCCCCGATTGGCTGAAATCGCGATCGACGGACGCGTCCTGGCCTTCACGCTGCTGCTCTCGGCGGCGTCGGGCCTCCTCTTCGGCCTGGTGCCCGCACTGCGCATCTCGCGACTGGACCTGACGGCCGCCCTCAAACAGTCGGGCCAGGGCACCGGACACACCGCGTGGGGCCGCGGCCACACGACGCGCCGGCTCCTCGTGGCCGGCGAACTGGCCCTGTCGGTCCTTCTGCTAATCGGGGCCGGGCTGCTCATCCGCAGCTTCGCGAACCTGCAGAGCATCGATCCCGGGTTCAATCCTCGCGGGGTGTTGAGCTTCGCGCTCCAGTTGGGCGGCAGGCAGTACAACGGCCCGCAGCCAGTCCTCGCCGCGTACCATGAGATCTTTGAACGCCTGGATCGGCTCCCCGGCGTCCGCGCGTCCGGCGGCGCGTCGGATCTCCCTCTTACGGACAGCCCCGCCTGGACCCCCATCTCGATCGAGGGGCGCACGCCACCGCCCGGGGAACAGTTCATCAATGCGGACCTGCGCGTTGCGGCGGGCCGCTACTTCGAGACCATGGAGATACCGCTGCGCCTGGGACGCTTGTTCACCGATCAGGACGTGGCCGGCCAGCCCGGCGTCGTCCTCGTCGACGAACGGATGGCTCGCGAGTACTGGCCGAACCAGGATCCGATTGGCAAGCGGCTGCGCCGCGGCGGAGTAGATTCGAAAGCGCCATGGCTGACGGTGGTCGGTGTCGTCGGTCGCGTGAAACACGAGTCGCTCGATTCCGATCCGCGAATCGCGTTCTACCTGCCCCACGGACAGGCGCCGGCGCGATCGCTGCGAGTGGTCGTGCGAACCTCGACAGACCCCCTGCAACTGGCCGCCACCGTCACGCAGACGATCCGCGAAGTGGATGCGGCGCTCCCCGTGTACTCCGTGCGAACGATGGAGGCCTATCTTGACCGGTCGCTGGCGCGGCACCGCTTCTCGATGGTCCTGCTTGGTGTGTTCGCCGCCATCGCCCTGATGCTCGCGGCGATCGGCACCGTCGGCGTCATGGCCTATGTCGTCGACCAGGGGACGCGTGAGATCGGTATTCGGATCGCGCTCGGGGCCAGTCGCGGCCGCATCATGGGACGCGTACTGGGCCAGGGGATGCTGCTGGCCATCGCAGGGGTCGTCATCGGGCTGGTTGGAGCGTTCTGGCTCTCACAGTTCATGAAGACCCTGTTGTTCGATGTCGGCGAGCGCGACCCGCTGACGTTCGTCGTGGTTCCGGTCGTACTGTTGGGCGTCGCGCTGATTGCCGGATTCGTGCCCGCCTGGCGCGCGACAATGGTCGACCCGGTTGTCGCGCTGAAGTGCGAGTAGGCCGAACGGCGTTCCGGTCCGCTTCCTCGCATTGCATCGGGATGCTCGGACCGAGACGACCACGGCGCCGACCGCTCTCGCCGTCTCGGGCTCCCCGGCCCCGCAGACGTTGCTCCGGCGGCCCCAGCTTTCCGGGTGCCTTCGCCAGCCGATATCTTCGTCTTCGAATTGACCAACCGCGGGCACCTGACCAGAGACAGGTCAGGACACCCAGCCAACTTTGGTGAGCCCTGCAAATCCTGACTTTCGTTGGGCCGTTTCCGGCCCCTTTTCGGGCCGTCTGAGGGAACCTTCGCGGCCCGCTGGCGTCTATCTCGACGGCGTCCCGCACGCTGACGCGTGGGGAGCCAGCGGGAACGCGGGTCGAGCAGTACAAGTCCGACGAGAAGCCTGGTGAGTTGTGCATGGGTCTCAGCGCTGGCTGCGATACGTTCAGCGACCCGAAGAATGCTCGAAACGGCCACTACGGGAGGACGGACGATGAAGAGAAGAACGCTTGCAGCGTCGATGATTGCCCTGGTGTTGCTGGCGGCCGGCGGCCTGGCGGCTCGGGAAGGCGACGCAAAGGCGGAAGTGCGCAAGGCGATCGACGCCGGTTATCTGAACGCCTATTGGAACGACATGGACATGAAGGCTCTGCTGGCCGGCTGGGACCACGGGGCGATTTCGATGGGCATCGCGCCCAACGACCAGATGTTCCACACAACCCTGCTGAACTGGTTCTCCGGGATGACGGAGAGGAAAGCGCCCAAGGCGAGGGACTTCACCTTCGTCTACCCGACCATCGACGTGGCTGGGGACATGGCCATGGCCAAGGTGGAGGTCATGAAGGGCGACACGATCCTCTTCACGGACTACTTTCCGCTGCTCAGGACCAAGGCCGGCTGGAAGATCGTGGCCTACCCCTACTACCAGCACAAGAACGGTGAGCGTCCCAGGATCGCGGACGGCGAGGCTGAGGCCGTCAAGCAGACCGTTGAAGACACGATTATCCACGGCCTGATCGAAAGCGGGAACAAGAGCCAGGTCCTCGCGGGCGTTGGCGAGATCTGCGATCTCAATCGGTACGTCCCGGAATTCGACGCGGTGACGAAACAGGATTTCGGCACACTCTTCCTCGCCGGGTCGATGGGCCTGAAGGCCTTTCCGCTCAAGAGCCATGAATTCTCACTCATCGGCATCACCGGCAACCTCGCCGCCGCCAGGCTGACCCTGCGCTTCGAGCCGAGCCCGGTCATCAACATGTACTTGGCGCTCTACAACACCAAGGCCGGCTGGAAGATCGTCGAACTGACCTCCGACACACCCTTGGTGGGCATGATCGACAGGCCCCAACGCCGGCAGTAGATTCGTGGTGTCAGCGTGGGGACGAGAGCAGGTTCCCCGCGCGCCCGCCCCCGAGCGTGAACGATCGGGTGAACGCGCACGGAGCCTGGCCCAGTGACCGGGCTCTGTCCTGCCGGCTGATGGTAGGATGTCGCGATGGCGCACGTCGTGTTGCTCGGACTCGTGTTGACGCTGGTCGCCGGAGTCGTCTCGTTTGCAGTGCTGGTGCGCAAGATCCACGCGAGACCAAGCCGCCTGCCACGATCGATCCCCACGCCGCTGCTCCTGTACAACGTGTGGATGGTCGGGTGGCTCGTCTCGTGGTACCTCGCGATCTACCTGTACCCCACGCTCGCGCCCCCTGTTGCGGCGCGAGTCCAGGCGACGTCAGGTTGCGTTCTGGCGCTGCTGGCACTGGCGTGGCTGCGTTCGCATTTGGTGCTGGTGGACCAGTTCGTCCACATGCCTGCCACGAGTCTGGCGACGCGCGCTGTGGGGTGGCTCGCATGGGCATTGACGGCGCCGCTCATCGCGGGCTGGGGACTCTCGATCTTCGACCCCGCGCGGACGGCGCTGTTCCGGGTCGCGAACGGCGGGACGGGCGCACTGCTGTTCCCGGTGGCACTGGCGGGTAGCGTGTTGCTGGCGATGGGCGCGCGTCGGCAGCAGGACGATCGAGAGCGGCGGGCGCTCACCGTCCTGTCGTCCTCGTACGTGGTGTTGTTTTCGCTGCTCAGCGTCCTTGTACTCGTTTTCTGGCGAAGCGGGCTCGCAGGTCCGGCCGCTCTTCTGTGCACCGATCTGGTGCTGGAACTCGCATACAACGTGCTGACCGTGGTCTGGGTTGGCCGATACGCGGATGCGTTTGCGCACGCGATGCCCCCGGATGTCGACTCGGCACAGGAGTGCGACGCGGTGTGCGACCGCCACAAGATATCCGCTCGCGAGCGTGAGATCATCGAACTGATTTGCCAGGGCCTGACCAACCAGGAGATCGCCGACCGCCTCTTCATCGCCCTGGGAACGGTCAAGGATCACAACTACACAATCTTCCAGAAAGTCGGCGTTCGTAACCGGACGAAGCTGGCGCAGGTCTTCATGCGACCAACCGCCCATCACGGCCCGACGCGGGCCGCCGATCGGCCCTCGCCAGGAATACGGCGCGTCGTCTGAGAGGTCTGCGACGCATTTTCTCGCCGCCGTCAGGCCGACGACCGTGGTCTGGCCGAAGCGCCGCGTCGGCGCCGCGGTTCCGATGCGAGGGCGATCAGCTGACGCAGGTTCCTGCGGAGGACAGGTAGGCCCTCGGTAATCGCCAGCGCCGCGAACTTGGCGAGGATGCGTTCCTGCTGGAGGCCCGTCGGAAGATCGCCGGGACTCAGCAGCGCGTCGGTTTCCTCTCGTGTGAAGGAGACCTCGGATGGCCGGCACTCGAGCAGTCCGCGGTTCACCGGGCAGACCTCCTGGCAGATCAGGCAACCGATGAGACAATCCGGCGAAGGCGGACGCATGCCCAAGGGAAGCGGCTGCGACGACTCGGACGCCAACGTGTAGCAGCGGTCGGCGTGGAGCAGGAACCGGTCGCCGTCGATGGCCCCCGTCGGGCACGCCTTGACGCACGCGCGGCACGTCGCGCATCGGTCCAGCATGCGCTCGAACTCGACCTCAGGCAGGGAGTGTTCGGGAGCGGCGTCGAGCGCGTACGCGACGAGCTGGACATAGCTGCCGTACCCCGGGACGTATGTGAGGTTGTTCCGGCCGTACGAGACGAGGCCGATGGCGGCCGCCAGTGACTTCAGCGGCACAGCTATGGTCTCAACGGCAACGGCACCGCCCAGCGCATCGACGATCCCGATCCTGATCTCCTCGAACAGCGGGCGGTAGTCGACGTAGGTCGGCGGCACGATCGCGTCGACCACCGGTCCCGACGCCGTGGCGAAACGTACCACCCAGGCCGGCCTCGGAACGGCCAGTACCACTACGGTTCCGAAGCGGCCGGCCGCCGCGGTGCTCGCGCCGCGGAACGCCTGGAGGTTGGCCTGGGCGAACCCGGGCGCGAATGCGCCTGACGCCTCGAGGCCGTCGATCCGGTCGTCGACGTACCCCAGGACGACAGCCGGGGCGAAGGCGGCCAGATAGCCCTGGCGGTCGGCCCAGCGGCGGACGGCATCCGTGACAGACATACAGGCTCCAGAGTTGTAACTGTCAAACTATGTTACACTAGTTACATCACCCTGTGACGGATCTGTAGCCAGTGCGGTTCCTGGAGGGCTCGATGGCGGCCATCATCTGGATCGATCTGCTCAACAGCGACTGGCGCGACCACCGCGGGCAGGGCCGGCGCGAAGACCGCCTCGATCGGGCCGACTGGCGGCACGCGTTCCTGCAGGGCCTTCAGGCCGACGTGTCTGGACTCCCGGAAGCGCCGCTGAAGGCGGGGCTTCGCGCGCTGCGGGGCGTGCTTCGCCGAAACGTCGAGCGCGTGGTCGCGCGCGGCACGGCCGGCGGGCGCAGCCTCGGAGATCTCAACCGCCTGCTCGGCCGTGCCTTACTGACCAGGCGCGTTACCCTGCGCGCCGGCTCCCCGCGCCTCGAGTTTGTTCACCACGCACGCGGACTCGACGCCGCTCTCGGCGAGATCGCCGGCAGCTTCGCCTCCGCCCTTGAGGCCGGCGACCTGGCCCGCATCAAGATCTGCCGGAATCCCGACTGCGGCTGGGTCTTCTACGATCGGAGCCGGAACCGCAGCCGCAGATGGTGCGACTCCTCGACGTGCGCGAACCTCATGAAGGTCCGCCGGTTCCGCCTGCGCCGCCGTGGCCTCAGGCGGCGGCCGCGGCGGTGAGCCAACGAATAGCTGATGTCAGCGGTGGGACCCTCGTTCACCGAGGGACGGTGTGTGCGGGATGGCCGCCGGCGGCATCAGCGCCTCCAGTGTCGCCGCTACACCCTGATGCAGCGCGGGCGTCGATCCGTAGAAGGCACCTGCCGCCTTGCCGTGCTGGTCGAAGACGAGCAGCGTCGGCACCGCGCTGACGTCGCCGAATGCCCGGAGCATGGCAGGCGTGCGGATGCCGAATCGAAACGGCAGTTTCAGCGCTCCGGCCACCTTCCGCGCCTCGGCCTCGTCGGATTCAATCGCCAGTGCGAGCACAACGAACCGATTGCCGTAGCGCTGCTTCATCTCGCCAAGCCATGCCAACGCTCCTCGGCACGGCGGGCACCACGTGGCCCAGAAGTCCACGATCACGACGCGACCGACCAGATCGGCAGACGACACGGTCCGGCCGTCCAGGTCGGTGAATGCGAGATCGGGGAGCGCGCGGACTTCACCGGTGTCGGCCGGTGCAGCCAGTGCTTTCGCCTCGGCTGATCGCCCGGCCAGGACGAGCGACCGGCACAACTCCACGAACTCGAGCTGCGCGCGCGCGGATTCCAGATAGAAGTACCCGAACTCGGGTGTGGTGTTCCGGCCGTACTCGATGCTCGCGTCGTAGAAAGCCCTGGAGTGCGACAGCGCGGCTTCGGCCAGCGCACGCACCACCGCGGACTCCTGCGAGCCCAACGACCCGTCCGCCGCAGCGGCGCGGATGCGGTCGAATTCCGGTTTCGCGCGCGTCCACTCGCGCTCCAGCGCAGCAAGGTCGGCGCGTGCCGCTGCCGGATACCTGCCGACGCGACACGCCCCATCCATGTTCGCCCACACGGCAGCGAGGCGTTCGAGGGCGAGCCATCGCCGTCCGTCGCGGAGCGCCTGCGCGGACCGCTCCAGTTCCGGCTGAGCGCTCGCCTTGACTTGGCCCCATAGGTCGTCGGTGCGCGTCTCGTTCGTCAGGACCGCCGTCCAGCGTGCCACTTGGGCGGCAATCAGGTCGTCGGTCGGCACCGCGGCCCGCGCCACAGACGCATGCCACACGGCCGCTGCCGCCACCGCGCAGGCGACGATCACGGCGGGAACGAAAGCGCGGACTCGTGTGCGTCGCGTCCGGTGCAAGCCTGCTCCTTCCCTTCAGTGCGGTCCGGCCCTGGGCCCTGCCAGATGTCCGGCCTCGAACCCGGACAGCGGTAAACGGCCCGGCACACGTCCGTCGTCGTGGTCTTGATAAATAGGTAGACGACCAGGGCAGGCCGACAGTTGCCCCAGAGCCCTACACATCTGGCGCCGCTCAGGAGCGTTCTCGTCTCCTGCTCGAGCTGCGCGCGATCGAACACCCCGGTGGGCCACGGCTGCCGCTGGACGCTGGCGACTCCTCCCGCGGCCGTGCCGCGCGAATCGAAATCGATTCGGCTACTCGCATCGCAAGGCGACTATCGGATCGAGGCGCATCGCTCGCCTCGCCGGAATCGCGCAAGCGGCAAGCGCAACGGGCACGAGCACACACGAGACGACGATGAACGTCGGGGCATCGGTGGAAGCGACGCCGAACAGGAGCCCCTGCAGCAGGCGGGTCAGCCCACAGGCGGCGGCGAGTCCCGCGAGCACGCCCGTAACAATGAGCTTCGCCGCGTGCCCGAGCACCATCCACAGGAGCTGGTGCTGCCCGGCTCCCAGGGCGATCCGGATGCCGATTTCGCGCCGCCGCTGCGCCACCAGGAACGCCATCACGCTGTAGAGCCCGACCGCCGCAAGTGCCGCAGCGGTCGCCGCGAAGGTCCCAAGCAGCCAGGTCACCAGGTTCATGTTCTGCATGCCATCGGTCAGCACGTCGTCCATCGTGCGCGGATTGGCCACGGCCAGCGTCGGATCGATTGACGTGAGATGTGCGCGAATGGGCGCCAGCATCGACGCTGGGGCACCGTCAGTCCGGACCGCGAGGTAGCTGCTCAGGGGACCGCCCAGCGAGCCCGCGAAGGGGAAGGAGGCTTGCGGGAGGGGCCCGCCGCGAATCCCACGCACTTTGGAATCGGCGACCACGCCGATCACCCGGACCGTGACCGCGCTGCCGAGGACGAAGGTCCGCCCGATCGGATCCTGGTTCCCCCATACGAGGCGCGCCATGGTGCGATTGACGATGCCCGGCCAGAAGAGGCCTTTGAGGGCTTCCGGCTGCGGGTTGGGAACGGAAAACGCTTCGTTGACCTTCCGGGCAACCTCTGCGGCCTGCGCCTCGTCCGCAGGCGTGAAGGGCCGGCCCTGCAGCAGCGGGATCCCGAACGTGCGGAAGTAGTCCGGTGTCACGTAGTTCCATTCGAAGAGCTGGTTCGCGAGGCGGGCAGCGTCCTCTCCGGGCACGGTGATGTAGCCGTTGCTTCCGCCTTCGAGTGGAATCTGCGTCGAGAATGACGCCGCGCGGATGCCCGGCGTCGAGCGCACGCGATCGATCAACCGATCGAAGAACCCCTGTTGCGCGGCCGCGGTACTGTAGTTCGTGACCGGCAGATTGATCCCCATCGTGAGGATGTCGCGCGAATCGACGCCGATCTCGGCGTGGCGCATTTCGTTGAAGCTGCGGACCAAGAGGCCGGCGCCCACCAGAAGGGCCAGCGACATCGCGATCTCAGCGACCGCGATTACGTCGCGGAGCCGCCTGGCACGGACCCCGGTGCCGCCAGTCCCGTGGCTGGTCGAGGTGAGTTCTTCACTCAGCTGCACCGACGAGGCCTGCACCGCGGGCAGGATCCCGAACAGCACACCGGTGAGCATGGTGGCCGCGAGCGTGAAGAACAGGACCGACAGATCGATCCGGATGGGGTTGACGAGTGGGATCGGCATCGACTTCACCGACTGGAGCAGACCGACTCCCCACCAGGCTGCCACGAAGCCGGCCGCACCGCCGACGAGAGCGAGCAAGACGCTTTCGGTGAGGAGCTGGCGGATGACCCGCCACCGCCCGGCCCCGATTGCCGCCCGGATCGCCAGCTCGCGCCGCCGCCCGCCGGACCGTATCAGCAACAGGTTCGCCACGTTGGCGCAAGCCACGAGCAGCACGAGCGCGACGGCACCGAGCAGGACGAGCAGCGGCTCGCGCGAGTCCCGGATGATCCAGTCTTTCATCAAGACCGCCGCCGCGCCCACCTTCTCGTTTGTGTCCGGGTACTGCTTCTCGAGCCGGCCGGCGATGACCGCCAGGTCTGCCCGCGCCTGGCTCACGCTGACACCGGATTTCAGCCGGCCGATGGCCATGTAACTGTGGCTTCCCCGCGAGCCGAGGTTCTGGGGGGACATGTCGAGCGGAGTCCAGACTTCGGTGTCTATCGGGTAGTTGAACCACGACGACATGACGCCGATCACCGTGTACGGCTCCGAGTCCAGTAACAGGGGTTTGTCCACCACATCGGGATCCCCGCCCAGGTGGCGCTGCCAGAACCCGTAGCTGAGAACCGCCACCCGGCCGCCGCCCGACGCGCCCTCCCCGGCGGCGAAGGTCCGCCCGAGCATGGGGCGAACGCCGAGTACCGCGAAGAAGTTCGCCTCGGCGCCCACGGTGCGAGCCGTCTCGGGCTCCCCGACCCCGCTGACATTGCGGCGGCGTCCCCAGGAAAAGAGCGACATCGCCTCGAGCGTCCCGTTCTGCGCCTGCCAATCGATGTAGTCGGGACCGGCGAACGGGTAGTTCCCCGGTGCGGCCTCCGTTTCGAACAGGCGGACGAGGGCGTCGGGCTCGTGGAATGGCAGCGGTCGCAGCAAGACCGCGTTGATGACCGAGAAGATGGCCGTGTTCGCGCCGATCCCGAGCGCGAGCGTCAACACCGCGACGGCGAAGAAGCCCGGCGAATGCCGGAGCGTTCGGCCGAAGTAGCCGATGTCCTGGAGCAGCGCACGCATACGTCACCTTCCGGTTGGTCCACGACGCCGGACCTCGACCCTGCGCCCCATCCGTTAGACGGAGCGGGTCTCACAGGGGTGCACCGCCCTGCGGCTACTCGGCGCGCAGTGCAATCACCGGGTCGACGCGCGTGGCCCGGCGAGCCGGGCCCAGCGTCGCCAGAAGCCCCACGACGGCAATCAGCGTGAACACGAAGCCGAACGTGAGCGGGTCGAGCGGGTTGACGCCTCCAAACAGGGCGGTCGCGATAGCGTCCCGTCCAGCCACGATGATCGCCAGCGACAGTGCGAGCCCAATCACGAGGCCCGTACCGAGCTGTCGCGTGCCCTGCTTCAACACCATGCCCAGAACGCGGCGATAGTCGGCGCCCAAGGCCATCCGCACACCGAATTCCTGCGTCCGCTGGCTCACCGAGAACGACATCAGCCCGTAGATCCCGACGCTGGCCAGAACAATGGCAACCGCGCCGAAGATCGTAAACATCGTTGCGATGATCCGCACGGGAGCAGTGGCCGCGTCCAGATTGTGCCGCGGCGTATTGACGAAGTACAGCGGCAGGTTCGGATCCACCTTGTTCACCTGCCGGCGGAGATCGGCGAGTAACGCCTCCGGCTGCTGGCCCGCGTGGGGCTTGACGAGGATGGTGGCGAACTGGCTTGCCGCAGGCTGCGGCGGCACCGGGCCGAACGGCAGCGAGTAGAACGGCACGTAGAACCCGGCATCGTCGACGTTGGGGTTGTTGAACGGCCCCTGCATCCGGATTGTCGACACGACGCCGACGATCGTGCGCCAGGGCCCGAACTGCGGCGTCGATCCGTCCCCCGTGCGGAATCGGCGGCCCAGCGCACTCTGATTGCCGAAGTGTTTCCGCGCGAACGCCGCATTCACGACAGCAACCGGCTGCCTGGAATCGAGATCATCGGCGGCGAACGCCCGCCCCTCGAGCACGCGTTGCCCCGTCAGGCTGAAGAACCCGCTTGTCACCTGCTCGAAGTTCGCATTCGTGCGGTCGCGGCGGTTCTTGTAGACCTTGCCATCGATCTCAACCGGCCCCGCCCCGCTGAAGACCATCCGCATGCGGCTGGTGAACGCGACGGCCTCGAACTGACTGCTGTTGTCGAGTTCGACGAGCAGCCGGTCCCAGAACTGCTTGCGCGCGGCCGGCGTCGGATAGTCCCCGTCCATCAGGCCCACGCGCGCCGATAGCATGCCGGTCGTGTCGTAGCCGTAGTCGATCTGCTGCTGCGCCAGAATCGATCGCAACTGAAGGAGCGATCCGATCAGCAGCACGCACGTCACCACGATCTGGGTCACGACGATGCCACGGGTGACGATCTTGAAGCCCCGGCTGGTGTTGCCGCGGCTTCCTTCCCGCAGCACCGTGACGGTCTTCGCCCGCGAGGCGGCCAACGCCGGCAGCAACCCCGAGACGAGGGCGGCCATCAGCGTGGCCAGCACGGTGACGGTCAAGGCCGGGAGATCCAGCGTGAACGTCATCCACGCGGGCGGCGGATTGTCCAGGTTCTGCAGCGCGGCCGCGAACCAGTTCACCGACAGATACGCCAGGCCCACACCCAGCGCCGCTCCCACGCCGGCCAGCAGCAGGCTCTCGGTCAGCATCTGCGCCACCAGCCGGGCTCGGGTCGCGCCGAGCGACGACCGGACGGCGAGCTCCTTCGTCCGCCACGTGGCCCGCGCAAACTGCATGTTCATCACGTTGAAGCACGCAATCAGGAGCACGCCGATGCAGAACGCCAGCATCGTGAGCAGCGTGCCGCGCAACTGGGGCCCGGTGAATTGATCGAGCAGCGCGCGCACCTGGCCGTCCGTGAAGGGCTTGTTCGTCTCCGGATAGGCGGCCGCAAACCGCTTGGCGAAGCCGGTCATCTCCGCCTGTGCGCGTTCCAGCGTGACGCCGGGCTTCAGAAGACCGACGACAGCGGGCGCATTGGCCTGGGGGTCGTTCCTGGGCCGAACGGGGAACTCGTTGTAGATCGGAATCCAGAGCTCTTCGTTGGCAGGGAACACGAAGCCCTTCGGCATGACGCCGATAATCGTGGCCGGCTTGCCGTTGATCCGCACGTCCTTGCCGACCACATTCGGCGCGCCGCCGAAGTCCCGCTGCCAGAGGCCGAATCCGATCAGCGCCACCTTCTCCGCGCCGGGCGTGTTGTCGGCCGCCATCACGTCGCGGCCCAGTATCGGAGTGACGCCCAGCACGCGCATGAACGACTCGCTCGTATACGCGCCCGTGTACCGCCGCGGCTGACCGTCCACCGTCATGTTCACCGTGGACCCGCCGAGGTACCCGGCGATGAGCTCGAACGACTGCTGTTCCGGCCGCAGTTCCTCGAGATCCATCGCGAGCATCTGCGTGTTGGTCCCGAACGCCGTCGCCGATGACGGGTCGGAGAATGTCACGTTGGCGAGACGACTGGCGTTGGGAAACGAGAACCCGCGCAGCATGATGCCGTTGACGATGCTGAACTGCGTCGTCACGGCACACACGCCGATCGCGATCACGAAGATCGCCAGAGCGCAGAATGACTTCTCCTTGAGGAGCACCCGCGCGCCGATACGGACGTCACGAACAATGGATTCCCCGGTCATCGCTCCCCCCACGCGTGACAAGATGACGCGGCACGCACACGGTTCTGTGAGATGAGACGCTGAAGGTCGGGGATTTGTTCTGCCGAACGCCCCGTGCGCAAGGCCTCTGGCCCGTTCGATTCTTGTTACATTCCTGCTACGGGCCGGCGCACGCTCTCGTCATTCCGCCCGCAGCGCCACGGTCGGCGCCAACCTCGCGGCACGCCGCGCCGGCAGATAACACGCCAGCAGGGCCGACGCGGCCAGCAGCACGGGCGTGATCGCGAACACCCACGGGTCGAAGGGACTGACCTCGTACAGCGCGCTCGAAATCGCCAGGCCGGCGCCCAGCGACAGCATCAGGCCAATGCCCAGGCCAATCACCACCAGCCAGGCCCCTTCCCGCACGACGAGCCACAGGATGCCCTGCGCGGTCGCCCCGAGCGCGATGCGGATGCCGATCTCCCGCGTACGCCTCGACACCAGATAGGCGCGCACGCCGTAGATGCCAATCACGGCCAGGATCACCGCCAGGCCGCCGAACACGGAGAAGAGGTCGGCTCCGGCCCGCACGACGCCGACCGACAGGCTGCGGTCGCGGAACTCACCGAGCGTCGACATCCCGAGGATCGGCACGCGCGAGTCGGCGGCGCGGATCTCCTGCCGCACCGCCAGCAGCACGGCCGCCTGCGCCTCGGCGCCGGAGGCTCCAGCGCGCAGATGCAGGCTCATGCCCGCGCGGTAGTTCCGGCCGAACGGCACGAACACGTGCGGCACCGGTTGCTTGTCGAACAGGCTGTGCCGTGTGCCCCGCACGATGCCAACTACCTCCATGGGCTCGGCAGCGGCGGCGTTCCCGGAGAAGTACACGTGCTGCCCGAGCGCCTCGCCATCCGGAAACAGTCGTTGGGCCAGCGGTTCGTCGATCACGGCCACGCGCGGGCCTTCGGCCGCCGATTCCTCGGTCTCGCTGAAACCGCGCCCGCGCAGGATCGGGATCCCGAGCGTCTCGAAGTAGCCCCGGCCGGCGATACACAGGTTGGCGCCGATCCCGTCGCGGTTGTCGCCGGGCGCCGCGTTTCCAGAGCCGTACGAGACCGAACTGGCGTCGCCCGCCGAGGCCCCCCCGGAACCCGTGTCGCCAACGCGCCGCAGCCTCCGGCCTTCCGTAAAGTCGCCGAACGGCACCACCGACGCCAGGCTCGCCGCTTGTACGCCAGGCAGGGCCCGCACGCGCTCGAGCACGCGCCGGTAGAACCCGCGTCCGCGGACCTCGTCCAAACCGGCGAGGCCCGGATCGACGGTGACCAGCAGGCTTCCGTCCAGCGAGAAGCCGGGGTCCGCGTTCGACGCATTGATCGCGCCGCGCACGAACAGGCCGGCCGCCGCCAGCAGTGTCATCGACAGGGCCATCTGCCCCACCACCAAAGCGTGGCGGAAGTTGAACCACCGGCGCCGTGTCTGCGGGCCCGAGCGCTCGCCTTCCTTGATCTCGGTCACCATGTCGGTGCGCGCCAGCGACAGCGCCGGCCCGAGGCTGAATGCGACCGTGCTGAAGACGGCCAGGCCGAGCGTGACCGCGAGCACCCGGATGTCCGGGCGGGCGTCGATCACGAGCATCAACGGCAGCATCGGATCGATCATCGCCGTGAAGACATTCAGGGCCCAGTAGGTCAGCACCAGGCCGGCGGCGCTGCCCGCCATTGACAGGATGAAGCCCTCGACGAACAGCTGCCGGATCACGCGGGCCCGGCTTGCACCGATCGACAGGCGGATGGCGAACTCGCGGCGCCGGGCGGACGCCCGGGCCAGCAGCATGTTCGCGAGATTCATGCAGGCGATCACCAGCACCAGGGCCGACGTGCCCAGCAGGAGCACGGACATGCCGCCGAAATCATCGCTCTGCGGGTTGCTGCCGATGCTGGCGCGCGAGAGCGGGCGCACCTGGATGCCGAAGTCCTTGTGTTCGCCGGGATAGGCCTCGGCGACCCGGGCGGCCAGCGGCTTGAGCGAGGACTCGGCGGCCGCCATGGTGAGGCCAGGCTTGAGCCGGCCGAAGAGCAGCACCGACGGATTGGAGCGGTCGTCCAGCTTCTTGGGTGTTCCCTGCCTGAAGAGGTCGCCGGTCAGGGTCTCGTACATGCCCAGCGGCAGGTAGACGGCGGGCGCAATCACCGCGCTCGGGCCGCCGAAGCCGCGCGGGGCCACGCCCACGACGGTGAAGTCGCGGGAATTGACGCGAAGCGTCGTGCCGAGAACGCCCGGGCTCGCGCCCGTCTTGCGCCAGTACTCATCGCTCAGGATCACGACAGGACGCTGTGAGCCTGGGGCTTCTTCTTCCGGCAGGAACGCGCGGCCGAGCGCCGGCCGCACGCCGAAGGTCGAGAAGTAGTTCGCCCCGATCTGGAAGGCAAACGCGCGGCGTGTCAGTTCGCCCTCGCCGATGCCCACCATGCTGGCGCCGGCTGCCGTGATGTCGAGAAATGCCTGGTTTTGTTCGCGGATGTCCCGATACGTCGGATACGGGAACTCGCGGTACTGGTCGGGCCGCGAGGTGTCGTAGCTGTACAGACCCACCAGTTCGCCCGGCTGGCTGGCGCCCGGCCTCGGCCGCAGCACCAGCGAGTTGACCAGCGTGAAGACGGCCGAGTTGAGGCCGATGGCCAGGGCCAGGATCACGATGGCCACGGACGTGAATCCGGGGTTCTTCAACAGCAGGCGAATCGAGTGGCGCAGGTCGGACAGGATTGAGGCCATGAGCGCTCCAGGGTGCTATCGGTACCAACGAAGGAACCGCCAGGAAGGTTCCATGTCGGACCGCCGAGAATCCAGTCCTCCGGCGTCACGGTTCCCCGGCGGCGAACCAAATCGCCAGTTCCTTCGTCGAACACACTAGACCGCGAGGATTGTCACCGGCGCACGGCCGGATGGGATGCGGGTGGCCGCCTGAACAAGGGACGCAACGATGAATGCAACGGCAGAACCGCTGATCAAGCTCGAGGGCGTGACCAAGGCGTTCTTGACGGACGAAGTCGAGACCCACGCGTTGTCGGGCATCCACCTCGAAATCAAGCGCGGCGACTACGTGACGATCTCCGGGCCATCGGGCTGCGGGAAGTCGACGTTGCTCTCGATTCTGGGCCTCCTCGACACCCCGACCGAAGGGACTTACACCCTCAACGGCCACGCGGTCGCCGACCTGACTCTGGCCGAGCGGGCGCGCATCCGTAACCGCGAAGTGGGGTTCATCTTCCAGAGCTTCAACCTGATCGGCGACCTGACCGTGTTCGAAAACGTCGAACTGCCACTGACCTACCGTGGCATGCCTTCCAGCGAACGGAAGAGGCGAGTCACGGCGGCGCTGGAGCGCGTGGGCATGGCGCACCGTTCGCGTCACCTGCCGAGCCAGTTGTCCGGCGGTCAGCAGCAGCGCGTCGCCGTCGCACGGGCCCTGGTTGGCGATCCGGCGATCCTGCTTGCCGACGAACCGACCGGCAACCTCGACTCGCGCAACGGCGAGGCCGTCATGGAACTGTTGAGCGAGTTGCACCGCGGCGGCGCCACCATCTGCATGGTGACGCACGATCCCAGGTTTGCGCGCAACGCCGACTCCACCGTCCAGCTGTTCGACGGACGCGTCGTCGAGGAGAGCGTCGCCGCCACAGCCTGAGGGGGCTGCCCCGAGAGTCCGGAGATCAGTATCGCCAGCTGAGATCGGCGCCGGCCGGCGCGGTCATCAGCATTCGCTCGACCATCTTCGGCAGGTACCGCTGCTCGGCGCGCTGGCCCGGGAACTCGGCTGCGCCCGAGTAGCAATGCGGCTGGCGCCTGCCGATCTCGAAGCTGCCCGCGTAGTACGGATCCTTCGTGCTCTCGAGGAACTCCTGGAGCTTGAAGGTGGCCTCCTCGAGCAAGAACGTGTCCTGGTCGCCCATGAAGACGTGGATCTTCCCGGCCAGCTTCGGTCCAATCGTCTTCCAGTCGCGCTCAACGATGTGACGCAGGTCGTAGTGGTCGCGCCAGTACTCGGCGACCGACGTGTCGATCACACCGGTCCACTTGTCGTAGAGCAGTTTCGGGTACCCGTCGGATCCGACCGGGCCGAACACCGCCATGAAGATGTCCATCTGCTCGCCTGACCGTCCGCGCGTGCCGAGCACCTCCTCGTACCGGCTGGCGTCCAGTTGCGACATCTGCGTCTGGTCGTCGAGGCCCCGGCTCCACGGCCGGATCGGCGTCTTCTTCCATTCGCTGTTGGGGTAGAAGGCGTTCTCGTCCTTGTAGATGTCGACCAGCTGGAAGTACCGAAAGTCGACCGGGTCCGGGCAGAAGGTCCACGTGCCGTTCAGGCGGTCCGGGTAGAAGATCTGCCACGCCAGTGATTCCCAGCCGCCCGTCGAACCGCCATAGGTCATCCGCGCCCACGCCTGCGGGATGCCGCGCCACTCCTTCTCGACACGGGGAACCAGTTCCTGCCACAGCGCATCGCCGTAGGGGCCGTTGTTCGCCGAGTTCACGGCATACGAGTCGTCGTAGAACGGCGTGGCGTGCTGAATCAGGACGATGATGACGCGGCCCATCTTGCCGGAGACCCAGTCCTGGTAGAAGCGGTACTGGCCGGCCTGCTGGCGCTGCTGCGCCTCGGACGCGCCTGGATCCGGCGGCGCCTCGCGCAGGCCGCCGAAGGTGCGCGGAAAGTGACCCTGGTTGTAAATCACCGGATAGTGCGTGTTCGGATGCTCGGCCCAGCCTTCGGGGAGCAGCGCGATGGCGCCCAGGTAGATGTCCGTGCCCCACCACTTGCTGAGGATGTCGCTCCGGAACCGGATGTGCTTGACGTACTTCGTGTCCCGGGGCGGCTCGACGGGCGGATTCTTTCGCGCAAACGCCAGCTTCACGACGCCGCCGGACCTGGGATCGACCCGCACCTTCTGGACGTCAGTGACGAGATTGCCGGGCGAGGTGCGGTAGTTCTGCCCCTCACCCTGGTCGAGATGCACCTTAATCGTGTGGCCGTCCGCGCGCGTGACGGTCGTATAGACATTGAAGGTCGCCTGGACGAAGTAGTCGCCAGGAGGAATGTCCCTGAGGCTCTCCAACGGCCAGCCACGGGTGCCGGCATCGACGACAGCCGGCTGCCCGGGCCTGAGTCCGTTCACGTCGACACCGAACATCGGCTGCGCGTTGACGCCTGTCATCTGCGCGAAGCGCGGTTCCGGCGTCTCCCGGCGGGAGAGCGCCAGGATGATGCGGCCGTCCAGCGGCTTCGATTCGAGCGCGGCGGGAACCGTCAACTCGATGCGGAGAGGCTTTGCCGACTGTGAATCGACCGAGAGGGCCGTGGCGGCCAGCGTCGCGGCGACGACCACGCCAGCGGCGATGCGGGTTCGGAGCATGTCTGCCTCCAGGGATGTGCGGTGAGGTTAGCACACCCGCCTGAGGCAGGCACCTGACGCCGTCTCGCCCGTCCGGCTATTCGTATCTGAGCGCGACGGTCGGATCCACCTTCGTCGCCCGCCGCGCCGGGACCAGGCACGCGACCAGCACGGTGACTGCCAGCAGCAGCGCCACGACTGCGAAGGTGACCGGGTCGGTAGGACTCATTCCGTACAGCATCGCGCCCATCACGCGTGTGAGGGCCAGCGCGCCGAACAGGCCGATGACGAGGCCGACACCGGCGGCGCTCATCCCCTGCCTGAGGACCAGGTCCCTCACCCTGTGGCGATCGGCGCCGAGCGCCATGCGGATGCCGATCTCCCGCGTGCGCTGGGCCACCGAATACGAGACGACGCCGTACACCCCGACCAGCGAGAGCAACAACGCGACAGCGCCGAAGACCGCGAAGATCCATGAGAACAGGCGCGGTTGCCACAACGACCGGACGATGACCCAGTCCATGGTGAACACGTCGACGAGAGGCAGGCTGGCGTCGACGTCCCGGATCGTGCGGCGCACCGCATCGACCATCGCCAGCGGCGACCCGGCGGTCCGGATCGCCACGAATACCCCCCGGCTGGGCTGCTGCGCGTACGGCACGTACATGCCCCGTCGAATCGGCTCGTCGAGCGTGCGCTGCCGGACGTCCCCCACGACCCCGACCACGGTCATCCATGGTCGCGTCGATGACACGTCGCCCAGCTTGAATCGCTGGCCGATCGGATCCTGGCCCGGCCACTGGAGCCTCGCCAGCGTCTCGTTGATGATCACGACCGGATTGGTGCCAGGTTGGCCGTCGTGCTCGTCATACACGCGGCCTCTCTTGAGCGGGATGCCCATCGTCTCGAAGTAGCCCGGGCTGACGAGTGACACCGACGCCGTCGGGTACTTCCCCGGCGCGGGAGGAGGAACGCCGTCGATCGTGAACGTGTTCGACGACGAGTCGCCGGTGAGGGGCAGCGCCGTCACGGCGCCGGCCTGCTCCACGCCAGGTAGCGATCGGATGCGCGACAACATGGTGCTGACGAAGGCACGCCGCCGATCATCGTCGCCATACGCCGCGTCCGGCAGGACCGCGCGCAGCGTGAGCAGGTTCGACGTGCGGAACCCCGGGTCGACGCTCATGAGCCCCACGAATCCCCGGATGACGAGGCCGCCGCCGACCAGCAGGACGACGGTAATCGCGACCTCGGCCACCACCAGCAGCCGACGGAGCCGCCCCTGGCCCGCGCTCGCTCCGCGCGCGCCCGCGTCCTTCAGCGACCTCGCCAGGTCGTCGCGCGACGCCCGCACGGACGGCAGCAGACCGAACACGAGGCCGGTCACCACGGTGAGGGCGACGACGAAGATGACGACCGCCGCGTCGATGTCGAATCGCATCCAGATGGGAATCTCGATCGGCACGGCCGCGATCAGGGCGTCGCGCATCACCCGGCCGACCAGCAGTCCCAGCGCGCTGCCAGCGGCGGCGATGATCAGGCTCTCGATCAGCATCAGCTGCCGGATCCGCCACCGGCTAGCGCCAAGCGCCGCCCTGATGGCCATCTCGCGGTTGCGCGTGACGGCGCGGCCGAGCAGCAGGTTGGCGATATTGGCGCACGCGATGAGCAGCACGAATGCGACAACTGCCATGAGCACGACAAACCCGATTCGCAGTTCGCCGGGCAGCGACCGCTCGCGCAGCGGCGCCGTCAGCACGCCGATGTCGGTGTTCGTCGTCGGGTACGCCCGCGCGAGTTGCTGGGCGATGGCCTCCAGGTTGGCGCGGCCCTGCTGCTCGCTGACGCCGGGCTTGAGCGTCCCGATGGCCTGGTACACGTGCGAGCCCCGCGCGTCGGCCGCGGCGGTGGGATCGATCCGCATCGGCACCCACAACTGGCCGAACTCGGGAAAGCCGAAGGTCTCTCCCATGACGCCGATCACGGTGTACGGCTCGCGGTCCAGCTCGATGGTCCGGCCGACAATCGGCTCTCCCCCGAATCGCCGTTGCCATAATCGGTACCCGACCAACGCCACGGGCGGCGCACCGGGCCGGCCATCGTCGGCAACGAACCCGCGGCCTGCGATTGGCGAGGCTCCGAGCGCCGGCAGCAGGTCGACCGACGTGAGCGCGCCCTGGATCCGCTCGGGTTCAGCCACGCCAGTCAGGGTGAACGCACTGTTCCGGAAGACCACCATCGATTCGAACGTGTCCTGGCGACCGCGCCAGTCCAGGAAGTCGGCGAGCGACAGTGACATTCCGTCGGGGTATGTCGGGCTGCGTCCCGCGAGGCTCAGCACCCGCGCCTCGTTCCCATACGGCAGGGGCTGCAACAGCATGCCGTTGACGACCGCGAAGATCGCCACGTTGGCGCCGATGCCAACCGCCAGCGTGAACACCGCGATAATCGTGAATCCCGGCTGCTTCAACAATCCGCGCACGGTGGATCGGATCTCGCGGAATCGACTCGTCATACCAGCCTCCAGCAGATTGGGAGCAGATCCTGCTCAGGAGGTTGGACGAGAGAAGGCGGCAACGAGTTCGCGGGATCGGGCCCTACCCTACTCGTTCCGCAACGCCTGCACGGGATCGAGCCGGGCGGCCCGCCGGGCCGGCGGGATCGCGGCCCCGAGGCCAATCACAGCCAGGCCAACGGTGGCTGTGACGTAGGTGATGGCATCGGTCGGCGTCACCTCGTACAGCAGCTGCGCAATCAGCCGTGAGGCCGCATAGGCGCCGCCAAGCCCCACGCAGAGCCCCACCGCCACCATGATGCCCGCCCGTCCCATGACGGTTCGCATCACGATCCCCGTCGTCGCGCCCAGCGCCACCCGGACGCCGAGTTCGCGTGTCCGCTGGCTGACCAGATACGAAAGCGTGCCGTAGAGCCCCATCGCCGCCAGAGCCATCGCCACCACCGCGAAGAGAACCACGGTCGTCGTCAGCACTCGCGGTACCGCGACCGAGTCGTCGACCAGGCTGGTCAGCGGCACGAGGCGCTCGGCCGGCACCTCGGGGTCGCGCGCCGAGATGATGCGCCGCACGGTGGTCGTGAGCCACTCCGGAGCCATGTCGGTCCGGATGACCAGGCGCAGCGGTCCCATCGGGAACTGATAGGCGGACAGGTACATCGTCGGCCGCGCAGGCTGCTGGACCGCGTCGATCCGCGCGTCGGCCACGACGCCGACGACGGTGAAGGACGTGGGCCCGTTCGGGTTGGACGCGTTTCCCTGGTCGACCCAGACGGTCTGGCCGATCGGACTGCGATTGGGAAACAGCGCCGCGGCCATCCGCTGGTTGATGACGAGCGCGGTCGGCGCGCCGTCGCGATCGGTCGGGGCCAGGTCGCGACCCGCCAGCAGTTGCATTCTCATGGTGTCGAAGTACCCCGGCATCACCACCCGCCGGTGAGCCAGCGGACGCGCATTCGGGTCGACGGGCGCATTGTCGGCGGACCACGTGCGGATGTTACCGGCTCTGTGCCGCATCGGGATATGGCTCACGAACCCGACGTTGCGCACGCCCGGCACCGCGCGCAGGTCCCCGGTGAGGTCATCGAAGAACTGCAGGCGCCGAACCGGATCGCTGAACCGGACCATCGACAGCGCGATGTCGCCGGTCAGGACGTGCTCGATGGAGTAGCCAAGGTTGGCCGAGGAGAGATTGACGAAGCTCCGGACCAACAGTCCGGCACCCAGCAGCAGCACGAGCGAGAGCGCTATCTGCACGGTGACCATGACGCCCTGCAACCTGGCGCCGCCGGTCTCGCGCGCGCCCGACGACAGCCGGCCCGCAAGCCGGGGCGAGGAGATGTACAGCGCGGGTGCGATGCCGAACAGCACGCCCGTCACGCTCGAGATGGCCAGCGCAAAGCCCAGCACGGGCCAGTCAAGCGTCCGCAGATCGATGCCCATCCGCTCGAGGCCGGTCAGCGCCGGCAGCAGGCGCTGCAGCCACACGGCGAGTACGCACCCAAAGAGGCCCGCAATCGTCGCCAGGCTGACGCTCTCGGCCAGCAGTTGACCGATCAGCCGGCGGCGGCTCGCGCCGATCGCGGCGCGCACTGCCATCTCGGTTCCTCTCGCGGCTCCACGGGCGAGCAGCAACCCGGCCACGTTCGCGCACGCAATCAGCAGGATCAGGCCGACAGCGCCCATCAGCAACAGCAACCTCGGGCGCTGGTCGCCGGTCAGGCCGGTCTGGAGCAGATCCAGCCGGAGGGCCTTGGTCCGGTTCGAATCCGGGTACTGCTGCTCGAGCCGGGCCGAGATCACATCCACCTGCCGGCGGGCGCCCTCGAGCGTCGCGCCCGGCTTGAGCCGCCCGACCATCACCAGGTTGTGGAAGCGCCTGGCGGCTCCCCCAATCCCCTCGCCGCGACGAATCGTCGCCCACACATCCACGTCGAACAGGAACCTGAACGACGCCGGCATGACGCCCACGATGGTCACTGGTCGATCGTTGACCGTCAGGTTCTGCCCGACCGCTCCGGCCCCATCGCCGAAGCGGCTTCGCGCGAAGCGCTCGCTCACGATGACCGCCTGAGCGCCACCCGGCTTTCCTTCTTCGGGACTGAACCACCGCCCGGCTACTGGTGGCACGCCGAGCGTCCTGAAGAACTCGTCCGTCACCTGCAGGGCATCGGCTCGCTCGGGCTGGCTGTTGCCGGAGATGGTGATGGGTCCGGGGTTTCCCGCGTAGGCAGCGAATGACTCGAAACTCCCGGTCTGGTCGCGGTAGTCGTAGTAGTCCGGCGCCGACGCGTAGGGGTTTACCTGGCCGCCGAAGGTCGCCTGGCCCAGGACGAGGGTGTCCGGGTCCTTGAAGGGCAGGGGCTCCAACAGGGCTGCGCGGATCATGGAAAACACCGCCGTATTGGCGCCGATACCAACGGCAAGCGTCAGCACGATCACCGCGGTGAAGAACGGGTTGCGCCGGGCCGAGCGCGCCGCAAAACGCAGGTCGCCGCCAAGATTCGAGAACATGCCGGGTGCTCCGGGGCTGGGATATCGGGGGACCGGACCGAACTCGCCGTCCCACCTCATGAACCTTGGACGGGAACGACACCGGCCGCGTTTACTGCGGCTGCGGCCCGGCGCGCGCGGGCGAGCAGGTCAGGAGTCGACGAGCCAGCCGTCGCGCAGTCGGACAACGCGGTTGCCGTAGCCCGCGTTCACCTCCGAGTGCGTCACCTGGATGATGGTCGTGCCCGCCCGGTTCAGGCGCGTGAACAACTCCATGATCTCGCGCCCCTGGTCGGAGTGGAGATTGCCCGTCGGTTCGTCCGCCAGGATGAGCTTGGGGCTGGCGACCACGGCCCGCGCCACGGCGACCAGCTGCTGCTGCCCGCCTGAGAGTTGGTTCGGATAGAGGTCCTTCTTGCCCACAATGGCAAACCGATCGAGCGTGTCGCACACGATCGACTGCCGATCGGATTTCTTGACATCGCGGTACGAGAGCGGAATCTCGATGTTCTCGTAGACGGTCAGCGTGTCGAGCAGGTGGTAGCTCTGGAAGACAAACCCGACGTACTGCTTCGCGAGCGCCGCGCGCTCCTTCGGCTTCAAGGCGTGCACGGCGTGTCCCGCGAATTCGAATTCGCCCGTCCAGGCCGCGTCGTACATCCCGAGAATGTGGAGCAGCGAGGACTTGCCGGCGCCCGAGGGCCCCATGATCGACACGAACTCGCCTTCCGCAATGTCGAGCGTGATGCGTCGCAGCACGTAGGTCCGGCTCGGCCCGTGCTCGTAGTACTTCTCGATGCCCTTGAGGCCGATCATGTCAGGCCGTCGCTTCGACGTTGCCGTCCACGATCTTCCCGTCGAACAGGTGTACCGTCGTGTCGGCACTGCGCGCAAAGCGCGGGTCGTGCGTCACCATGCAGATGGTCGAACCCGCTCCGTGCAGTTCGCTCAGCAGTGCCATGACCGATTCGCCGTTGCGCGAGTCGAGGTTGCCGGTCGGCTCGTCGGCGAGCAGGATCGCCGGTTCGCCCACCAGGGCCCGAGCCACCGCCACGCGCTGTTGCTGGCCGCCCGACAACTGGCTCGGCAGATGGCGGCCGCGATGCCCCATGCCCACCCGATCGAGGGCGGCCGTCACCCGCGACTTCCGTTCCGCGGCCGGCATGCCGCGGTACGTCAGCGGCAGCTCGACATTCTCGAACACGCTCAGATCACCGATCAGGTTGAAGCTCTGGAAGATGAACCCGACTTCGCGATTGCGGATGCGCGCCCGCTGAGCGAGATTCAGGTCTGCGACCGCGTGGCCGTTGAGCGTATAGGTGCCAGCCGTCGGGGTGTCGAGCAGCCCCAGGATCGAGAGCAGCGTCGACTTGCCGCAGCCCGACGGCCCGGAGATGGCCACGTACTCGCCGGGCCGGATCTCGAGGTTAATGCCCGATAGCGCATGGGTCTCCACTTCGTCCGTGAAGAAAGCCTTGGTCACGCCTTCGAGCTTGATCAAGGGTTCTGCGGCAGCGTTCATGGCCCTGTTCCTCCCCGCCCGCACCCCGGCATCCGCTGCCGGTCGGCCCGCCGGCCGGCTACTTGAGACGAATCCGATCCGAGGTATCCCACGCCGACGTATCAGAGAGCACCACCTGGTCGCCTTCCTTGAGCCCGCTGCGGATCTCGACCGTGTTGACCGCAGCACGTCCCAGCGTGACCTTGACCCGCTCGGCCGTCACCCCATCGGGCCCGACCCGGAACAGCGTGATCGTGCTGTTCTCCTGGCCCAGGGCCGGACGCCCCGTGTAGAGCACATCGGTCAGCCGCTCCAGTTCGATCGTGCCGTCCACGCTCAAGTCGGGCCGGGCGCCCTTGGGCAGTTCCCCGTCGAGGGAGACATCGACGGATACGGTGCCGCCGACGACCGCCGGATCGATGCGCACCACACGGCCGGCGATCACGCCGTTGCGTGTGTCGATCGACGCCAGGAGGCCGATCTGCACGTCCTTCGCCTGCGTCTCGGGGATCTTCAGCTCGGCCTTCAACCGGGTCGGGTTCGCCACGCGGGCCAGATTCGCACCGGGCGCCACCTGCTGGCCGACTTCAACTGGAACCGCCTGTAGTACCCCGGCAATTCCGGCGCGGACCTTCAGGGCGTTGACCTGGGATTGCTTCAGCACGACCTGCGTCCGCGCGCGCTCCACCGCCGCCTGCTGCACCGCCAACTGGGCATCGACCGAGCCCTTCATCTGCGCCAGCCGCTTCCGCTCCGCCTGGACCCTCGACCCGAGCGATTCAGCCTTCATCGTCGAGAGTTGCGCCGTAATGCTCGACGTCAGTCCGCCCTTCGCGAGTTCAGCGTCGGCCTTTGCCTGCAAGGTGGCCTGGCGGAACTCCGAATCGATGGAGACCACGGTCGCTTCCTGGGCCACCAGGTCGTTGTCGATACGGGCGCGCAACGTCGTCAACTCGGCTTCAGCCGCCCGCCGCTGGCCTTCGAGTTCCGTCAGCGCCTGCGTCTCGGACGGGTTGCTCAGTTCGAGGACGATCGCCTCCGGCGTCACGGTGGCGCCGGGCCTAAGCAGGATACGCTCGACGCGTCCCGCCGTCTGGGCCGGAATCCACCGGATGTCCTCGGGGACCAGCGTGCCGAGCCCCCGGACGTTGCGGACCATCGGGCCACGCTTCACGGTGTCGGTCCACACGGTGGCGCGATCGACGGTCGGCGCTGCGGGTTTCAGCTGCGCCAGCAGGATGGTGACGGCCGCGATCGCCGCGACGCCGACCACGCCCAAGAGAATGCGGCGGTTGCGCCGGGCACGAGCGACGGATGCGGGTCGTTGTATGTCCATCTCAGTATCTTCGACGGAAAACCAGGCCCTTCGGTTCGGTGAAAACCCGGCCGGCGCGTGGTTTCACGCAGGTGTCCGAGACGTCCGCGCTACTTCTCACCGGTCTTGAACACCAGGATCAGGTGCGCCGAAATGTCATCCACGGCCTTCGTCAGCACGTAGCCGGCGTCACGCGCATGTCCGACAATGCGTTCTTTCGTCCAGAAATGGGACTCGGCACCCTGGGCCGGATCGCGATCGATGATGGCAACGGCGGCGCCAGGCCGCAGGTACTTCCTGAGGTTGACCAGCCATTCCACCGGTTGCGAGAAGTCGTGAAAGGCGTGGACCACCACGACTAGTTGCAGATCGCGGCGGGGAAACAGCGGGTCGTCCAGGGCACCTTGCACGGTCTGGATGTTCGTGATGTGCTCGTTCCCGCGGCGCCTGTCGAGCGCCTCCAGCGCCCGTGCGCTGATGTCGTTCGCCAGGATGACGCCCGACGCGCCGACGCGCCTCGCCATGGGAAATGTAAAGTAGCCGTCGCCGGCCCCCGCCTCGCCGACCACCATGCCGGCCGTCAGGCCAATCGCGTCCATCGCACGCTCGATATCCAGATTCCACTCGGGAACCGCGCCAACAGGCGAAGGGGTGGCGGAACGCGGCGCCATGGCCACTCCGAGACCTACACAGAGCGAAATCAGCGCCACGAATCCGCGACGAACGCCCTTGCTCATGTCGTCTCCTTCCAGCAGTTGTCGTGCCCGACGCTGAACCCCGTCAGGCCCGCAACGCGATCATCGCAGGCAGCGGCGTCCGGCAAGTCCGGCGGAGGACCAGGCCGAACGACGGCGCGCGATGCATGACGACGCCCCTGCCGTCCGGAGAGTCCGCCCGAGACGTGCCCGGTCATGTAGACGGACGGGCGGAAGGTGAGGTTCCCCTGCGGCCCGTTTGGCGCGCCTGCCGCAGCGCCCAGCGCTTCGCGTACGCGAGCCGGTCGCCGACCGGGGGATGCGTGTAGAAGAAGATCCGCGCGAACGGAGAGGGATCGTCTTCCGCGAGATTACGGGCGGCCAGCCGACGCATCGCACTGATGAACGCATCGGGGTTGCGCGTGATCTCCAGCGCGAAACGGTCGGCGCGCCTTTCCTGCCAGCGCGAGAAGGCATTGGCCACCGGCAAGGCGATAAACGAAACAGTCATCACGGTCAGCGCCAGGAGCGGGAGGCCGGCGACGTCGGCCGCACCGCCGAGGCCCAGCCACGGCACGGCCACGGCAAACACCCGCGCGGATGTCCAGAGCCCGGCCGCGGCAACGACCGCTTCGAACACCAGCGCTCGCCATACGTCGTGGTGGACGTGGTGCGCCAGTTCGTGCGCCAGCACGGCTTCGATCTCGTCCTCGGAGTACTCGGCCAGCAGCGTGTCGGACATCAGGATTCGACGGGTTCGCCCGAACCCGGTCAGCGCCGCGTTGGCGCGTGACGTCCGGTCGCTGAGGCGCCATTCGTAGATCTCGGTCACTGGCACGCCCGCGCGCGTGGCCATGTCAGTGAGGCGCTGCCGCAGGGCGGCGTTCTGGAGTGGCGCGGCTTTGAAGAACAGCGGCAGGAGCACGACGGGGGCGAGCCAGGCGAGGATGCCGCTCACGAGCACGGTTCCGCCGGCCACGATGACCCACCAGCCCTCGGGCCACAGGACCAGCGTGGCATACACAAAAGCGGCCGCAGCCGGCAGAAACAGGAATCCCAGCCCCAGTGCCTTGGCATGGTCCTTCATCCATTCGACCGCAGACTGGCGCGACAGTCCGAAGCGCCGTTCGAGGACGAAACCGGTGAAGAACGCAAACGGCAGGGCACCCACTTCGTGAATCAGGGCGATCGCGAAGCCGCACCACGCCGCGACGGCCGGTGTCAGGAGGGAGGCAGGCAGCCAGGCGTGCAGCCGCCCTTGCGCAGCGCTCCGCAGCGCCGCGGAGGCGCCCGACGCCAGCAGCCAGGCCAGGAGCAGGACGGTCCAGCAGGCGGTCAGGACGACCGCCCGGCGGCGCAACCGATGGAATCTGGTGGCTTTGTCCTCGTTCATGCCATGTCAGGTCGGGCGCCGGTCGCCGCGTCGGGTCCGGACGGCGCCCCCTGGTGAACGAGGCAGGTGGGAGTCTCCGGTACCTAGCTCTTGCCGGGCTTGGCGTCGCCGCCGCCGGGCTTCGTCTCGACGCCAATGGCCTTCACGCGCACGCCGCCGTTCACCGTTTCGAGCTTCAGCGTGGCGCCGCCACCGTTGATCTTGCCATCAACCTTCCGCCGATTGTTATCGGCATCCTTCTCGAAAGGCAAGTCCGACACCGTGACACCGCCGTTGACGCATCGAGCCTCGAGCGTCGCCTTGGCGTCGGCCGGCAGGCTCAGCGTGATGCCGCCATTGGTCGTCTCCAGGCGGACCCCCTCCGAGCCAACAGCCGCCATCTCGATATCCACCGACCCGTTCGTCGTGCTGGCCTCCACGAAGCCACCCAGCAGCCGGCCCTTGACCGCCCCGTTCGTCGTTTCCGCCCGGATCCCGGCCTGTACGCCCTTCATCTCGATGGAGCCGCTGACGTTCTCGATGTCCAGCTTCACCGTGCGCGGTACGCGGACGGTGTACTTCACTTCGATGTTCCTCCGCGTCTTCGGGTGGTAGGTCTCGAGCCTGACCCGAGTGGCCGACGCGTCGGCCTTGATCTCGGCGTCCTTGAGATTCTCCCGTGCGGCTTCCTCCGACCCCGCCTTCGCCGTAATCACGGCCTCGACTTCGATCGCCGTCCCGTCGGTGGCCGCCACGTCGATCTTGCCGCTGACGTTCTTGATTTCGAGGCTGGCGCCCCGGGCATTGACCGCAAAGGTCTTCGACCAGGTCTTCTCGGCCTTGAACCGCCCGCCCCCGAACTCGCCATCCATGCTGTTGATCACGACATCGCAGGCAGCCAGGCTGACGGCCGCGGCGCCCAGGCAAGCGATCGAAAGGACTCGTCGGTAGAAGTGCAGGTCTGGCATGGATTCCCCCCTACGAACCTTTGACGAAAGCCGCAGTGCCGTTGTTCCGGATCCTCTGTGCCAGGCTGGAGCCTGGCGCTCCCAGGGGCCCACGGCCACGCCGCGCGGACGGACGTCACACAGGGCTGAAGGCCTGTGCCACAACACCAAGCCCGGGGCGAAGACACTCAACCCAAGAGAGCCCCGGGATCAGTTTAGCTTGACGGAAATGAGCTTCGACACGCCGGGCTCTTCCATCGTCACGCCGTAGAGCCGATCGGCGATTTCCATCGTCTTCCGGTTGTGCGTGATCAGGATGAACTGCGTGTGCTCCTGCATCGAGCGAAGCATGTCCAGGAACCGGCCCGTGTTGGCGTCGTCGAGCGGCGCGTCGATTTCGTCCAGCAGGCAGAACGGACTGGGCTTGTACTTGAAGATGGCGAACATCAGCGAGATCGCCGTCAACGCCTTCTCGCCGCCCGACAGCAACTGGACGTTCTGCAGCCGCTTGCCCGGGGGTTGGGCGATGATCTCGATGCCGCTCTCGAGGACGTCTTCCTCGTCGAGCAGCGTGAGGCCCGCGCGGCCGCCGCCGAACAGCACCCCGAACATGACCTGGAACTGCAGGTTAATCGCGTCGAACGCCTCGCGGAACCGCTGCCGCGTGGTGACGTCGATCTTCTTGATGGCGTCGCCCGTCTGGGCAATCGAATCCACCAGGTCTGTGCGCTGCGTGGTCAGGAACCCGTGACGCGTCTCGAGCTCGTCGTACTGCTCGATGGCCATCATGTTGACCGGGCCAAGCTTCTCGATCTTCCGCTTCAGCTCCGCGATGGCGTCTTCCGGCGTCAGCGCGCGGGCTGCCGCGGGTTCCGCCGCCTCGTCGGCCGGCGCGGCAGCGGCCTCGTCACCCGTCACCTCGGCGGCCGGCTCGCCGGGCTCAGCCGCCTCGTCCTCGGGCTCGTCGGCGTAGATCGTCCGCCAATCGGGGCTGAGGTCGCCGTCGCGCTCCAGTTGTTCGACCTCGGCAATCACCGCGGCCAGCCCGACCTGCAGCGTCTCGCCGCACACGGCGTCGAGACTGGCGAGGTCGCCCTCGGCCTTGGCGCGCGCGATCTCGGCCTCGGTCCGCGACTCCCGCACGGCGTTCAGCGCGCGGTTGGCCTCCCGGATCGCCGCCTCCTGCTCCTCGCTCTGCTGACGGATCGCGTTGGCCACGTCGTCCGCCGCGCGGACCGCGTCCCGCGCGGCCCCAAGCGCCTGGATTTCGACGTCGAGCGAACGCCGCGCATCGGTGAGCGCCTGCCGCAGCCGCTCCTGGTCGACGGTGATCTGCTGCTGCTCCTCCTGGCGGGAGAGCAGTCGCGTTTCGATCTCGCGGCACGCCTCGTCGAGTCGGCCGGCTTCGAGCGCCACCGTCGCGGCGCGCTCCACGAGGCGGGCGTGTTCGGCCATCGCATCACGGACGCGCTCACTGCGCAACCGCGACTGCTCGCGGGCATCGAACAGCTGGCGCTGGGCGCTGCCGAGTCGTTCGTCGACGATGCGCTGCTCGTCAACCAGACGCGCGATGGACTGCCGGGCCTCGGCCTCGCGCGCCTCGTAGCCGGCCATCTCCTCGCGCGCCTGCGTCATGTCGAGTGCCACGGCCGACTGTTTCTGCTCGACGCGTTGCGTCTCCGACGCGGCCTGCGCCACGCGCACCTCGAACTCGACGATGGTCTTCTCGTTGACGTGCACTTCGGCCGTCATCGAGTCGATGGCCGCCGTCGTGCTGGCCACGCGGGTCTCGAGATCACCAAGCGTGGTGCCCAGGCGCGCCACGTTGGCCCGGCCGGTCTCGAGCTGTTCCCGCGTCTGCCGGATATCGCTCTTGGTCTGCAGGATGCCGGCCTGGCCCTCGCGATCGGCGCCGCCCCAGACCAGGTTCGCCCCCCGGCACACGTCTCCGTCGATGGTGGCCACCGGGGCGAGCGTGCCGCGCGACGCGAGGACGGCGTCCGCGAATGTCTTCGCGATCCAGCCGCCCGCCACGAGCGGTCTCAGTGCCTCGGCGTGCGGCCCGGTCACGGTCAGGACGGCCCCGAGCGGGGTCACGTGTCCGCCGGGCATGTCCTGCGGCAACACCGCGGACGGCACCGACCCGTCGGACAGCACGACGAACCCGCACCGCCCGGCCCCGTTCTGCCGGATCAACTGGAGCGCCCGCTCGGCTTCCTCGTGTGACGGCACCACGACGTACTGCAGTGCGTCGCCCAGGCAGGCTTCGACAGCCTTTTCGTATCCCGGCCGGACATCCAGATAGTCCGCCACAGAACCGAGGTGGCGCACCTCGCCAGCCGATTCCGCGAGCACGAATCGGGCGGCATCCCCGTACGCCGACCGCGCCGAATCGAATCGCTCGAGCGACTCGAGGCGGGCCGCCAGGCCCGCCAGTTCCTGCTCGCCCTCGCGCAGCACGTGCGAGACGCGCTCGCGCTCCCCGCGCAGCGTCGTCAACTCCGCCTCGCGCGCGGCGCGCAGTCCGGTCAGCTCGTCGAGGCGATGCCCGGCGTCCGACAGCGCCGACGACGCGGTCTCGCGATCGCCACGGGCCCGGCCGGCTTCGAGGTCGAGGTCCGCGGCTTCGGCGGCCCAGCGGGCAATGTCGCGCGACACGCGGTCGCGGCCGCCGACGGCGTTGTCGATGGCATGCTGCAGGGCCGCTGCGGCGCTCGCGGCCGCGAACTGCTCGCTGCGAGCGGCCTCCACGTTGGCTTCGAGCCCCTCGAGGACTCCCTGCAATTCGGCCTGGGCCTGGTTGGCGGTCTCGAGCGCCGCCGACGCCTGGTCGCGATCGTGCGCGGCCCGCTCGGCCTCCTGGCGCTTCGCGGCAGCCGCCTCGGCTGCGGGCCCGCGCCGCGACCCGAGGGCCTCGATTTCGCTGGCGACGTCTGCCGAACGCCGGCTGAGCCCGGTGACCTGCTCCTCGTCGTTCTGGATGCGCTGCTCCAGCCGGCCGATCTCCACCTCGTGGGCATGGGCGGCCTCGCGCGTGGCGCGCGCGGCGCTCTCGGCCTGGACGAATTCGAGGCGCATCCGCTCGAGGTCCGACTCGAGCTGCGCGAGCCGGGCGGCGGCCGCGGCCTCCGTCTCCCGGATTTGCGCGATCCGGGCCTCCGCCGAGGAGATGGCTGCGGCCAGGACGCGCTGCCGGCGCGCGAACAGTACCTTCTCCCACCGGAACAGTTCGTCGCGCAGGCGCTGGTACCGCCGGGCCTTCCCCGCCTGCCGCTTCAGCGTGCCGCGCTGCTTCTCGACCTCGAAGATGATGTCCTCGATGCGCATCAGGTTCTGCTGCGAGGCCTCGAGCTTGAGTTCGGCCGCGCGCCGGCGCGCCTTGTACTTCGTGACGCCCGCGGCTTCTTCGATGAGCTGACGGCGATCGGTGGGGCGCGAGCTGAGAATCTGGCCGATCTTGCCCTGCTCGATGATGGCGTAGGCCTTGGCGCCGAGCCCGGTGTCCATCAGCAGATCGTGCACGTCACGCAGCCGGACCACGTCGCCGTTGATGAGGTACTCGCTCTCGCCTGACCGGTAGAGGCGCCGCGTCACCTCGACCTCGCGTACCATCGGCCGGCCGTCGTCGTCGGTCAGGTCGCCCGATTCGCCCGGGGCGCGCTCGGGCAGGACCGGCACGCCCGCCAGCATCAGCCGCACCTCGGCCGCCGCGTTCGGCTTGCGCGAGTCGCTTCCGGCGAAGATGACGTCTTCCATGCGGTCGCCGCGCAGGCTCTTGGCGCTCTGCTCGCCCAGCACCCAGACGATGGCGTCAGCGACGTTGCTCTTGCCGCAGCCGTTCGGCCCGACGATCGCGGTCACGCCGCGGTCGAATGCCAGTTCCGAACGGTCACAGAAGGATTTGAATCCGGTGATTTCCAGTCGCTGCAAACGCATCGAACGCTACTTCTCTCCAGGCGTGGACTTGACGCGGGCCGCCGCCAGCAGGCGGTCGGCCTCGGGGAACAGACCGAGCGCAAGCTGCGCCTGCGGGTCGGTGGCAATCAGGTGACGGCGCGCATCGCCGACCGTCCACAGGTTGAGGTCGATCTCGTACCGGATCATGGACTTGATGAAGACCAGGTCCTGGTCGAAGCCCGGGTCGTCGATCTTGAAATGCTCGGCCGCCAGGAACGTCTTGAAGTCGGCCGCCATCGCGTCATCGACGACGAAGTCCCTGGCCACGAACTTGCGGTCGTGCCCGGTCGCCGCGATGCGCGTGTCGCCTTCGGCCGAGAACTTCTGCGCGTACCCGGCAAACGCCTGGCGCGCGTAGAGCAGCCGGCCGAACCGGCCCGGGTTGAATCCCTCGATCGGCCCTTCCAGCCGGTGATCGGGTTCGATCCCGCCGCCGCTGTACACCTTGCGCCCTGAATCCGTGTACCGCAACTGCGCCGGCGCATGTTCGCGGTCGGCGCTTTGATCCTTGAGCCCGTAGTTCAGGTACTCGTCGAAGGTCCCGTCCCAGGGCCGCTGGATCAGCCGCCCGCTGGGCGTGTAGTAGCGTGCCGTCGTCAGCGCGAGGCCCGCGCCTTCGCTGATGCGGTAGACGGACTGCACCAGGGCCTTGCCGAACGTGGTCTCGCCCACGATGATGGCGCGATCGTGATCCTGGAGCGCACCGCTCACGATCTCGGATGCGCTGGCGCTGTTGCGGTTCGCGAGGACCACGAGGGGGAGCGTGCCGTAATCGCTCTTGTCGGTCGATCGGTAGTCCTGATCGGAGTTCGGCACGCGGCCGCGCGTCGACACCACCATCTGGCCGGGCTGGAGGAACTTGCTCGACACCTTGATGGCCTGATCCAGCGGGCCGCCGGGGTTGCCGCGGAGATCCAGCACCAGGCGCTTCATGCCCCGGTCCTTCAGGCTCTTGAGCGCGGCCGTCAGGTCGTTGTCCGTCTGCTGGGCGAAGTCGCGAAGCTGGATGTACCCGGTGGTGCCGTCCACCATGAAGGCAGCCGGGATCGTCGGCATGTTGATTTCGTCGCGCGGCACGTCGAGCTCGATCAACTGATCGTAGCCCCGGCGCCGGAGCGACAGGTGCACCAGCGTGCCCTTCGGCCCGCGCATGCGCTTGGCGGCCTGTTCACTCGTCCAGCCCTTCGCGTTGTCGCCATCGACCTTCGCGATGACGTCGCCCCGTCGCACGCCCTTCTTGTAGGCCGGCGAGCCCTCGAAGAGGCTGACCGCCGTCACGTCGCCGTCGATCACCTGGATGGTGATGCCCAGGCCGAAGTACCGGCCGCCCTGGCGTTCCTGCATCTGGGCGTAGGTGCGGGGATCGAGGAACGAGGAATGCGGGTCCAGCGTCTGGAGCATGCCCGTAATGGCGCTGTACACCGTCCGTTCACTGGTCGTCTTGTCGACAAAACTCGTTTCAACCAGGCGCACGGCCGTCGTGAACGCGCGGTAGCGCTCCGGGAGCCGTTCCTGGCTCGACACGGTCTCGCGGGTCAGCAGGCCGCCGGCCACGGCCGACACGCCAAGCACCGAGACGATCACCACAACCAACCGGGATGTCCGCATCCCGAAATCGTACCAGATAAGAGCCTGTTAGCAAACAACGTTATCGACGTGTTGTTTGCTTACAGTCTCTTATGGCTGGCCCATAGC